>Ga0209121_10001099_pt1 | contig 28312 bp, 22 predicted proteins | sample Cruoilmetagenom3_FD_187292 | JGI IMG/M metagenome (GOLD analysis project Ga0209121, IMG submission 187292) | Oil polluted marine microbial communities from Coal Oil Point, Santa Barbara, California, USA - Sample 3 (SPAdes) (version 2) | ecosystem: Environmental > Aquatic > Marine > Oil seeps ...
TCTTATGTGGGTTTCGAATCGGATACCTTAACAATTAATGAACCAAAAATGGTACATCATTCTTTGAAACCTTTAAACCAATTCAATGAAGTTATAGTGAAGAAAAAACGTGATGCGGTTCAAAAAGCATATTTCAGTGCACAAAACGTTATTACAGTTAATAGCGCTGAATTGCTAAAGGCAGCTTGTTGTAATCTTTCGGAAAGTTTTGAAACCAATCCTGCAATTGATGTCAATTTTTCAGATGCACTTACAGGGACCAAGCAAATTCAAATGTTAGGGCTAACGAGTCCGTATTTGTTGATCACACAGGAGAATATCCCAATGGTTCGCGGTGCTTCACAGGCATTTGGCCTTACGTTTACGCCAGGAACTTGGGTTGAAAGTATCCAGATTACAAAAGGGGCAGGTAGTGTGGTCAATGGGTATGAAAGTATATCAGGACAGATGAACACTGAACTTGTTAAGCCTTTGACTGATAAATCTATTTTTGTTAATGGGTATGCCAATAAAAACGGTCGCTTAGAACTGAATACCCATTTTAACCACAAGTTATCGGATAAATTAAGTACAGGTATATATTTACATGCAAACCGAAGGGATTTAAAGGAAGATAACAACGATGATGGGTTTTTAGATGCTCCACTGGCCAATCAGATTAATGTAATGAACCGTTGGCAATACCAGAACCCAGAAACCGGATGGGTCAGTTTTATCAATGTTCGTTTTTTGAATGATGAAAAACAAGTTGGGCAGTTAGATTATAATCCTAAATCTGATAAATTCACAACTAATGCCTGGGGCAGCGAAATTGATACAAGACGTTTTGACTCATCCTTGAAATTGGGGTATGTTTTTCCAGAACTTTCTTTTCAAAGCATAGGATTTCAAGCTTCATATAGTAATCATAAGCAGGACTCGTATTATGGCTTTAATCGTTATGATATAACCCATGAGAGTATCTATTCCAACCTTATTTTCAGTTCCATCCTGGGCGATACCCAAAATAAGTTTAAGACAGGACTGACTTTTGCATATGATGGATACGATGAACTGGTTAATTCACTAAATTATGATAGAGTTGATAACTCGGTCGGAGCTTTTTTTGAATATAGTTATGATGATTTAGAGCGGTTAAGTTTAACAGCTGGTTTAAGGATTGATACTCACAATCGTTTAGGCACCTTTGTTACATCAAGATTCCATTTGCGATATACCCCTTGGGAAAAAGCAAGTTTAAGAGGGTCGTTCGGAAGAGGTAAGCGGGCCGCCAATATTTTTGCAGAGAACCAGCAGTTATTCGGTTCTTCAAGGCAAATCCGTTTAGTTGAAGAAGGTGGTGCTGTTTATGGTTTAGATCCTGAAGATGCATGGAATTATGGTATTAGCTTTTTACAAGGCTTCAATTTGTATGAACGGCCAGGAAATGTAACCCTGGATTTTTATAGGACCGATTTTATAAACCAAATTGTAGTAGACTGGGAAAATCCGAGGGAAATTGCATTTTATAATTTAGATGGAAAAAGTGAGGCAAATAGTTTTCAATTTGAAGTGAATTATAAAATTTTAAAAAATGTGGATGTTCGTACTGCCTATAAATATTACGATGTAAAAACTGATTACCAAACCGGACTTTTACAGAAACCATTGCAGGCCAAACATCGGTTTTTTGCAAATATAGGATATGAAACTACTCCAAAGGATAATGGTTCGCAATGGCGTTTTGATTATACCTTGCATACCTTGGGTAAGCAGCGATTACCAAATACCTCAACTAATCCTGTGCAATATCAACTGGGAGATTATTCGAGGCCATACAGTCTTATGAACTCCCAAGTCACCAAGGTGTTCAATACGCATTTTGAAATTTATATAGGTGGCGAAAATTTGACTAATTTTATGCAAAGCAATCCTGTTTTGGCTGCCGATGACCCTTTTGGTGCAAATTTTGATACCAGTATTGTGTATGCTCCCATTATGGGAAGAATGTTTTATGGCGGATTTAGATTTAAACTATAACAACTAATTTAAAAAAAATAATGAAAAGAACAATTTTAGGAATAGTCATGATGATACTAACGACAGTATCATTTGCACAGGAGAAGAATAAAAAAATGTCTTTTGAAGTTGATGGCAAATGTGAGATGTGTAAAGCACGTATTGAGAAAGCGGCATTGGGCGTTAAGGGCGTAAAATATGCGTTGTGGGATATTCCTTCCCATGAACTTTCATTGATAATTGATGAACGAAAGATAGATCCAATGAAGATAAAAACCGCTTTGGTTGCTGTTGGCCATGATACTAAAGAGTTAAAGGCGACCGACGATGCTTATGATTCAGTACATCCTTGTTGTAAATATCGGGATGATGATACTGATGATAGCGATAAGCATTAATAGCGAAAAGCAATATAAACTAAAACGCCCTGGCAATTATGTCAGGGCGTTTTTGTTATAATGCTCTCATTACATTTAATATGTTAAATTAAAGTGAATCAAGTCATAGCTTTGAGTACATCTGTAAGGTTGTCTTTTATCAGAACACTAAGAATGTGTAAAAATGGTCAAAGATGTGCATTAGAACATTGGCGTTTATTCTTATTTTTCTATTAGCAGAACAACTTAGATCTCAAACTTGTTGTTCTGGTGGAATACCCTTATCCAACAACTTGGGGCTTGTCAATGAAGGTAAAGGAAACCTTCTAATTGGACTCAATTATGATTTCAACAATCTGAATACACTGAATGCAGGTAAGGACAAACTCGATGACGATTCTAGAAAGCGAATAACCCATTCTGCCTTGTTAAATTTTGGATATTCAATTTCAGACAGACTTTCTGTTGAAACTTTGTTCACTTGGGTTAACCAAAGAAGGGCCATTAACCAATTTGGCAATACCGACCTACAGCAAACCAGTGGAATCGGGGATGCGGTTTTCTTATTAAAGTATGATATTCCTAAGGTGATAGGGGATAAAAGTAATTTGTCAATTGGAGGAGGTGCAAAGGTTCCATTAGGTTCCTATAATGAAGTAGATGGTAGTGGCATTACTTATATTGCCGATCTGCAACCGGGAAGTGGGGCTTGGGATTTAATACTATATGCAGCAATTTCAAAGAACTACGATTTTAGACCCACTATGACATTTTCGAGTAGAATAATTGGAAGGCTTACTGGAAAAAACAAAGATTATTTGGAAGGAGCTTCAACTTATGAATATGGGGATGAATTTCAAATATATTTAGGAGTATCAGACCAATTTTTAGTCTTTAATGCTATTACAAATCCCGGTATTTCATTTAAGTATAGAAAAGCAAAAAAAGATATTATTGATATTAACGCATTGGATAATACAGGAGGTGAGTGGTTGTTTATTAACCCAAGTGTAGGTATTCAATTAAGTCCAACCATACGTTTTCAAGTAAAAGCAGAGATTCCAATGATTGGAAATGTTGACGGAACACAATTGACCCCAACCTATAGAGTTACAAGTGGATTTCTTTTCAACTTAACTTCAAAAAGAAATGTGATAAATCCCAACATAGAAAATTAAAAAGGGCTATAAAAAATAAATTATTAATTAAAAAAAGAGGCTATGAAAAAGAAAATTCCAACAATGCTATTCTGCATGTTGCTTATTATTTCATGCAGTAGCAGTGATGCATCGGCTGATCAAGATAGGCAATTGCCCATTGGTAGTGAACCAAATAGAGATTCTTGCGCATCTTTGGAACTTTCGTACTCGCCACCCCAACTAATCTCGTAACCTGCAGGTAGAACGAGTGCTTCAACCTTTGGTTTTACCCTAGCGAACAAGCTAGCTGGCGTTTCGTCACCCAACACATCGTGGTCGGCAAGTACGGTTAACGTGCGTTTTCTGTCACGACGTTGAATCAGCGGTTCAGACCATTGAAGTTCAACCCCATCGATCACTTGTTCAACGGGAATGTATGTTTGCAGCGATGGACTCCAGATTTTCACATTATTCAGTGATTCAAAATCAAAACGTTCGGCTTCAGGCAAACGCGCTACGATAGGCAACATATGAGTACCATCACGCAATAACCCAATGTTGTAACCACCAAATGCCATTTGTAACGTCTCAGACAAATCAGTCTTTGAAATGCCAAGACGACGAGCCTTTGATTCATTGAACAGTGGCACTAACTCTTTAGTACGTTCACGCCAGTCATGACGAACATTTCGAGATCCCGGATCCGCTAACAAAATATCTTCTACTTGAACCGCGATGCTGCGAAGTATCTGTGGGTCTGCGCCACTAATACGTGCTTCTATTTTTGAAGCTGGTGACGGGCCAAACTCAATCAATTTGAATTGGAACGTCGGTTGTTCAAATTGGTTGGCTAAGTCCTTGTCTAACTCTTCTAGCACTTCAAACATGGTGTCACGGTCAGTCGTTCGAATTTGTAGCTGACTGTACGCTTCGTAACTTTTCTCTGGTTGATATGTAAGCGCAAAACGTTGCATACCCTGCCCAACCGTTGTTGTCACAAACTCCACGTTATCTTGCTGGCGAATATAACTTTCAACCTTTTCGGTCTGCTTGATAGATTCATGAACATCAGTGCCTTCCGGCATCCACATGTCTACATAGAACATTGGTGTGTTTGATGGTGGAAAGAACTGCTGTTTCACCATCCCAAAGCCGACTACGGAAACTGCTAATAGAGCAACCATACTGACAACAGTAAGCCATCTAAATCGAAGCGCTACTTTCAGACACACACCAAATACAACGAACAAGATGCCTTTGTAAGGGTCTTCGTTTTCATCAACTTTGTCTTCTTCTTTAAGCAACATTTCAGCAAGGAAAGGCGTTAATGTTAGCGCCGTTACCCAACTTAAGAATAGCGAGAAGCACAGTACCCAGAACAACGAGCCCATGAACTCACCTGTTGCATCTTTCGACAAGCCGATAGGCGCAAAGGCTGTGATAGCAATAATGGTCGCACCCAATAGTGGCCATTGTGTTTGTGTCACGATGTCTTTCGCTGCTTGAAGTTTGGTCTTACCTTTTTTCAAGCCAACCAGAATACCCTCAACAACAACAATCGCATTATCCACCAGCATACCCAATGCGATAATCAGTGCACCCAGTGAGATACGGTGCAGTTCTACATCGTTGTAGTCCATAAGAATGAAGGTACCAAACACCGTCAATAAAAGTACCAAACCAATGATTAAGCCACTGCGTAAACCCATTGCAAACAGCAGCACAATGATAACGATAGCAACCGCTTCAACTAAGCTAATCAAAAAGTCTGCAACTGATTTGTCTACTTCTTGTGCCTGGTTATAGAAGTAGTTCAATTCTACACCGGCAGGTTTAATGCTTTCTAAGCGATCCAACTCCGTATCAAGCGCATTGCCAATTTCGACTACGTTTACACCTGACGAAAAGGCGATACCTAGGTTTATAGCCTGCTTGCCGTTGTAAGTAAGCACATTGCCAGGCTTTTCTTGAATGCCACGCGTAACATCAGCGACATCTTTAAGGCGAATTAAGTTACCCGTGTCACGACCATGAATGATCAGGTTTTCAAGTTCTTCAACGGTATTGAGCGTACCATTAGGTCTAATCGTTAAGCTTTGACCGTTTAGCATCACTTCACCAGCCGATACCACACTGTTTTGCTGTGCTAATAAGGAGGTTACGGTCGACATATCTAAGTTCAACGCAGCTAAGCGTTCAAGTGACATTTCAACAAACATTTGTTCTTGTTGATCACCGGCAATGCTGACTTTCCCAACGCCTTCTACAAGTTCAATTTCACGTGTTAGGTAGTCAGCGTATTGCTTCAATTCAACAGAATCATAACCGTCCCCCGTTAGCATAATCATGACACCGAACACATCACCAAAATCGTCGATAATCTGAACAGAATTAACACCACTTGGAAGCGTAGGTTGAAGATCATTAATTTTACGACGCATCTCATCCCAAATCTGTGGTAGCTCGTCCGGACCGTAATCCATCTTCATACTGACCATTATTTGAGACATGCCACTCGATGAGGTCGACGTAATCTTATCGATATAAGGGAGCTGTCTTATCTCTTTTTCAAGTGGATACGTCAGCTCTTCTTCAACTTCCATTGATGTGGCGCCAGGGTAAGTTGAAATAATCATGGCATCTTTGATGGTAAAAGCTGGGTCTTCTAAACGGGATAGATTACCAAAAGATGTGACACCACCGATGGCCAAAATGACGAGAAACAACCAACTGATTACTTTGTTCTTTATTGAATATTCTGCGATGTTCATTCTGCTTTTCCTGACAATTTGATTCCGTCACGGAGTTTTCTTAAATTTGAATTTACGAGTTGATCACCTTGCTCAACACCGTGAGCGACAAGTGCGCCTTTACCACTGATCTTTTCAACTTCAACTTCGCTTTTGAACGCTTGTCCATCTTCGAGTTTCCATACAAAAAACTGGGTTGCTTCACCCCCAGCTTGTAGCGTTGTCATGGGTAATTCATAGCCTTGAACATCACTTAGACCCGCTTTAGCCATATCTACATTTACCGTAACACTTGTACCTGGTAAAACTTCGTTCTTAGGTTGTGGCATCTGCATCCAAAATTCATAAGTACGAGATTGTGGGTGTAATTCACTGGTGTGTTCTAAATACGTCAATGGATATTGACCAGTATGCCCACCGAAAGTCGCTTGAGGGCGGTAACTGTTTGACCGCATATTTGGGCTGATTGACGCTAAGATTGAATCTGAGACTTGAATTCGTACATACACCTTTTCGTTTTGATACAAGCTCAATAAAGTTTCACCCGGTGTTACATTTTCAAAGCGCTGTTTATCTACTGTTGAAACCGTTCCAGAAAATGGTGCTAAAAGCTCGGTGTAACTCAGCTTACGCTCTGCCGCAGCCAAGTTAGCCGATGCCAATTTGTAGTTAGCGGTTAGTTGATCGTGTTCAGATTGAGATAGCATCTTGCTGCTGAACATCTCAGTACCACGCGCAAGTTGCTTACTCGCTAGCTCAAATTGAGATTTAGCGTCCGTCAAACCTTGCAGGTAGGTATCGTTATCAAGCGTTGCGAGCAATTGCCCTTTTTCTACTCTGTCTCCGGCCTCGACCAAGACTCGCTTAATTTCACCAGGCAGCTTAAAAGATAAAGGCGTTAACTCAGCAGGCATCACTTGACCGTTAAAGCTTCTGAACTGTTCAGTGAGAGGAGCACCAACTTCAAAGGTAGAAACGAAAAGAGAAGGTTGCTCGCGGTGATCAGCCTCGCTGTTACAGGCTTGAAGAAACAAAGTAGATGCTACGACAAATGATAATTTAGAAAGGTTCATTAAATACCGCCCTCACGTTGCCACGCCTTGACTTGCTGGCCTTCAGATAAAACATCGACACCCGCTTCAACGATAAGGTCGCCAGGAGACAAGCCATCAATAACGTTGCCTTGTGGGTCAAGAGATACTTGTACTTTAGAAATCAATTGAGACTCTGGGCTATAACGCCAAAGCTCGCCGTGGTTCGTTTCTCTGCTTAACCATGCAGAGTCAACGATTCCGATGCCTAGCTGAGATTTACTTTTCTGAACTTCAACTTGGGCAGTCATGCCGGACAACAGATTTATCCCGTCAGGTTTTGCGATAGACACAACCGCTTGATAGCTGTTGGTGTCTTCGTCGGGCTGAGTCGATATCTCTTTAAAACGAGTGGGAATACGAATGCCTCGGTGGCTATCCATCACTACCCACATGTTTGAACTGGTTAGGTCTTGAATAGAACGGTCTTCAAGCTTTGATACCGGGATAGAGAACGTCACGTCCATTTCGCTGTGATTCAAAATGTTAAGCACTGGCTGCTTTTCTGCGATTAATTGGTATTGCTTACCGAACACCATAGACACTACGCCATCGAATGGAGCAGCTAATGTGGTGTAACCAAGGTTTGTTTTTGCTTGGTCCAACTCAACTTCAGCGGCAGTAAATGTATTTAAAGCTTGGTCATAGTAATCAGTGCTTACTAGCTTTTTCGCGTATAACTTTGAAGCTTGTTTGAACTGGCTATTCGCCAAGTCAAATCTTGCTTGAGCCGCATCAAGCGCAATTCGGTAATCCGTTGCATCCAACGCTGCTAATACTTGGCCTTTCTTCACTTCCTGCCCCATTCGAACAGAAAATATTTCAATGTCTCCACTAACTTGGAAAGAAAGCGCAGCACGATCGGTTGCGTCAACTTTGGCGATAAAGCTATCTAGGTCAACATCACTTTGTTGAGGAATTTCAAAAAGCTTTACAGGTTTAACAACTTGAATAGTTTCTTCGGACTGGGCTTTATTACACCCAGTTAGAGAACCCGCAAGCATGATCGTGGCGATCGCTAGCAACGCATTCTTTCTTAAACTGGTTTCGATAGACAAATTGGATTGCATGATGCTTCTCCATTTAATTATTATGTTTTATTACACAGGCGGGCAGTATATTTAAAATTAGATAATTCTCAAGCTTTACTTTCCACCTGTGCAGTATTTTTTATTTTAATAAAAACAGTGTAGAATGTGGTAATCAGGTAAACGTGTGAAGTAAAGATGACAGAAAAGAAACAAGGTAGAAGAAGTGCAAAAGACGCGGAGGAGACGCGATTTTTGATCATGACGGTTGCTGCGGATATGTTCTGTGAGCATGGTTATGATAGCGTTTCGCTTCGTAACATCAGTGAAAAAGCAGGCGTATCGCATAGCCTTATCCGCCACCACTTTGGTAGCAAAGAAAAGATTTGGCATGCTATAAGCGATTGTTTACATGGCTATTTTCAGTCTTATATTGCTAAAATCATGGATGAGCTTCCAAAAGATGCAGCGCCAAACATTACTATCTATTTATTTAGTATGCGCCTCTTTAGCAACATGATTCACTCACGTAAGCCGATGCAACTTATCACCGACTCTGTTCGCCAAAAAGATAACTTAGTTGATTACTTTATCGACAATGTTGGCAATGTTGAAAAAGAAATCAATATGCTAGCTGAGCAGTATAATGAGGCGAATCCTGAAAACTTGATCAACATTTATGAGATTAAGTGGCAAATGATCATGTACGCGCATGGAGCCGTATGCCTAACTCCGTTCATGGAAAGCACATGGAACGAAGGCGAGATGCAGTCAACACCTGAAGAAGCATTATTAAAACATTGGCAGTTATTCAACACACAAATGCTCAGCACGTTCAACATCAATGAAGAATGGGCACTGAATCCTACCTCGATCGAAGAATTAGTTTATGACGTACCTTGCGTATGGAAGTGCGAACAAGACTAAGTAACGCTGAGGCCTTTGTACTCGACATTTAAATTGCCTTGATACGAAAATGCCCCATGACTGATGACAGTCATGGGGCATTTTTATATTGGCTCAGGTTAATACTTTCGAATTAATAAACGCGATAAACATCAACTCCAACAAGACTAGCGTCGCGCTTTACCGCGGTTTTGGTGAATTTTTAGCTTTGCTTTCATCTTACGTTTTTCTGATGAACGACTCTTACTACGCCCCCCTCGTTCTGGTGCCACGTCTTTTTCAAGGCTTGGTTCAAAGCCCTCTAACCACTCTTGAGGCAAGCGTGTATCAAGTAATCGCTCAATGTCACCCAGGAGATAAGCTTCATCCTGACTCATCAAAGATATCGCTAAACCGCTGTTGCCTGCACGGCCAGTTCGTCCAATACGGTGAACGTAGTCTTCTGCTTTGAATGGCAGGTCATAATTCACAACTTGTTCTAACTGCTGAATATCGATACCACGAGCTGCTACGTCTGTCGCAATAAGCGCTCGTACTTTACCCGATTTAAAATCGTCTAATGCTTTTTGGCGCGCGCCTTGGCTCTTATCACCATTGATAGATGCCGCTTTAATGCCATCTAGCTTAAGTTCTTTAACTAGAGCATCAGTGCCCTGCTTAGTTTTCGTGAACACCAACACTTGTTGCCAGTTCTTCGATCCAATTAAGTAAGCCAACAGTTCACTCTTACGCGATTTATCTACAGGGTAAACCATTTGGGTAACTGTCTCTGCTGTACTGTTTTTTGGCGTGACTTGAATTTCACTTGGCGACTGCATCATACGATGTGCAATCGCTTTGATTTTGTTATCAAACGTTGCTGAGAAGAACAAGGTTTGACGAACTTCGTTCATGCGAGAAAGAATGCGCTTAATGTCCGGCATAAAGCCCATGTCTAACATGCGATCCGCTTCATCCAGTACCAATACTTCGGTATGGCTTAGCATGATGTTCTTGGTAAACATATGGTCAATAAGACGACCAGGCGTCGCTACAAGAATATCAGCGCCGCCGCGCAGGTTATCAGTTTGAACCTTCATGCTAACGCCTCCATAAGCCACAACGACTTTAATATCGGTACCTTTTGCGTACTCGGTTACGTTATCAAACACCTGTTGTGCTAATTCACGCGTTGGCACTAACACAAGCGCACGCACTAATTTTGGATTTGGAATAATGTTGTCTTTGGTCTCGATTAATCTTTGAATAATCGGCAAACCAAATGCCGCTGTTTTGCCTGTACCCGTTTGAGCACCAGCTAATACATCTTTGCCTTCTAATACCAATGGAATCGCTTGTTCTTGAACACTGGTAGGAGCCGTAAAATTAAGCTCTGCTAACGTAGCAAGAAGGTGCTCAGATAATCCAAGTTGGTTAAAAGATTTGGTAGATTCAGACATAGTATGATGCTCAACGATTAAATAGGCGCGGATTGTAGCAAACCTGCATTACGCTGTTTACCTTTCCTTTTGATTTTTCTTCAATTGAAGCGTACTAAACTGGTTAGCTTGCTCTAAAACCAATGGATAAAGCTCATTAAAGTGACACTGCAACGTATCATAGTGGTACTCAAGGTCAGCATAACAGTTTTTGAGCAAGCCTAGTTTGGGCCTTCTTATAGCCATTCGTTGCAGTACCATATCGATTGAAGACATGTCTTGATAACTTTCTAACCATCGTTGTTCCGCCATTTTCTGATGGATAGTAATAAAACTCTCAGGCCAATGTGGTTCTTGATGTGCGAAAATTTGTTGGTGGGAATCCAGGCAAAAACGTTCCAGTGTCTGTTGTGAGAATTGCTCCCAATGATTGGCTAAGCAATGATCCCAAAATACATCGAGAGCAATAGGAGCAAAGCGCCGTGTTTGAACTGAAAAGAGTGATTTGGCTGAGCGCGACACATCATGGAGGTCGGTGTAACTGTCCACGAATCGATGAAGTCTGATGCCATTTGCAAGCGAAGTTGAATAATGCTTATTCGGATCGCCTTTAACAAAATCACCTAACAGATTTCCTGCCAAGTTACTCTTGCAATGTTGCGCGATGTGAAGATGTGCGAGAAAGTTCATTGAACCTCATTAAAGTATCGAGAACTAAGTAATATGGTAAACGTACTCGTTTATCTTCGCGAACTTTAATGAGGATAGTTTTGATTGACGTGTGAGCAAATGAGGTTTGCTCAGTTTAAGAGTTGTCTAATTTGGGAAACATTGAGCTATGGAAGTATTGAGCTTTAGTATACCCAAAACTTAATAAAACTTTAGTTTGAAGAGTTAAAAAGTTCTTCTGCTAATTGTTTAACCGTCTGCTCATAGTCAGATAAATCAATACCAATTTCCATGGCATCTAACAACTCAAGACTTTCGTCATTAAAAGATTGGTCACTCATAGTGCCCCCTCTATTCCTTGGTGTGGACATAATGTCCTGTTAACTAGTGCACCATCTTGGACTTATATTATGTCACTTTGATGAACGCACTCTACTTTACCCATTCCATATTTATAGCTTAAAGCTACTCGCGGTCATCAGCGCCTTTTTACGCTAAAGGGGTATACGCGAACGACATATGTACTGCCACCTTACACTAAGTACAACCATTTACTCTAACAATTTTGAACCAGATCATAGTCAAACGTTTGCTTAGGCCATCAAGTTTTTGAAAATACGCCTCAGTGTAAACCAATATTTACACTGGATGTTTTTAATTACACAAAGCATTGCATTTGGAATTAAACTCAATCAGAATACTTGAAAATCGAGATATTCTTTTGGTTTATGCACTTAAGCTAGAAGAATTACAATGAAAATACACTCTAACGTAAAGAATTATATACAATGAATAAATCAAAGGTTTTTGGTAGTACTTTGATCATTGCTGGTACCACGATTGGTGCTGGCATGCTCGCTCTTCCCCTTGCTTCTGCAGGTATCGGCTTTTCCACTTCACTTTTCTTGATGTTGGGTTTGTGGGCATTAATGGCATTTACGGCTCTATTAATGGTAGAGCTTCATCAATTCGCAGAATCTGACGCAACCCTACACACTTTAGCTCACACAATTTTAGGGACAAAAGGAAAGTGGATTGCGAGCTTCGCGGTGATGTTTCTGTTTTACGCTTTATGTGCGGCATACATCGCGGGCGGTGGTGCCCAGTTTAACCAACGTATTTCGGATATCGCGGGTATCGAGCTCAACTCTCAAATCACCACTCTTCTATTCACACTGTTAGTTGCAGGCGTTGTAACTATTGGTACACACAGTGTCGACAAAGTTAACCGCGTTTTATTTGGGTTAAAGCTAATCGCAATGGTTTTAGTTCTAAGTTTCTTAGCACCAAACATTACCTCTCAGTACCTAATGAGTATGCCATTGCAGCAAGGTCTTATTGTTGCAGCAATTCCTGTCGTATTTACTTCTTTCGGTTTCCACGGCAGCATTCCATCGATCGTTCGCTATTTAGATGGCGATGTTCGCTCTTTACGTAAAGTAATGATTATTGGCTCAGCACTACCTTTAGTTATCTACGTTTTCTGGCAGAGTGTGACTTTAGGTGTGATTAGCCAAGAACAACTATTGTCAGATACAAGCTTGGGCGCGCTTTTAGTATCTCTATCGCAAACCGTTCACCAATCCAACCTGAGCGTGATCGTCGGTGTATTCGCGGACCTTGCACTACTGACTTCTTTTATTGGCGTAAGTTTAGGGTTATTTGAATTCATGGGTGATTCTCTTAGCAATAAGCTTGGCAACGGCAAACGTGCAAAAACAGCGGCTATCACCTTCTTACCACCACTTGGTTTTGCTCTGTTTTACCCTCAAGGATTCATCACAGCATTGGGCTACGCAGCTATTGCACTTTCTGTGCTGGCAATCCTTTTACCTACCGTCATGGTTTACAAGATTCGTTACACTGACTTCTCTGTTCAATCGCAAGGGACAGGAACGACTTACCAAGTATTAGGTGGAAGCAAAGCACTGTTTTTAGCTGGCACTATTGGTATATTTATCATTGCTATCCAAATCTTGATTTCAGTAGGGTTATTACCGTCACTTGGCTAATAAAGGGATCTGAGATTGAATAAGTTGATCGATATCTCATAATTGACATCTCCATATCATTAATTTTCACAGTTACCTGGATTAGATCACATTTTTATTAGGGTCGGTTATTTAGAGTCCACGGTAAAGGATTTACCGTGGAGTTTTTATGAAAGAAGTACAGTTTCGAACGATAGACAAGTTGTTTATCAAAATGTCTATTAACGATAAGTTTTGGGTCATTTTCTTAATATTTTTGGCCGCAGTGGTAAGCTTATCTGGTTTAAACTACGTCAGTAAAATGGACCAAATTGACGCTAGTGCAAAACAGCAGGTTGAGTATCAACTTAAAGGTATTTTGTCTGCATCAGAATCACCTGCCTCTATCGACTCAGTTCGCCAACAATCACGCCCTCAAGAAACCAATGTACTCAACAATGGTTCTGTTACGGCAACCGCGTTAGCGAAAGATGGTAACTACTACTCACTGACTGTTTCCGATATCAATACACAAAATCAAAAGCAACAAGCACTATACACCTTCTTACTCAGTCTCTTATGGTGTGTCCCTTTTGGTATTTTCTGCTATTGGGTAGCGACCTTCTTAGGCGGCGCGCTTTGGGTACTTTATTCAACCACTCAAAAGATTGGTGACGGTGACTTAACCTCACGACTTGGTTTCCACCCAGGCCGTGATGAGTTTGGTACGATTGGTTGTGCACTCGACCGCTCAATGGACACACTTAGCGAGCTCGTAGACAATGTAAACCACAGCGCTGCGACACTAAGCGAAACGTCTGCATCTTTTGAAACAGAGATGAAACGCAGTGAAACTCAAATTATGAGCCAAAACGCGTCACTGGATTCCGTTGCAACAGCAATGGACCAAATGACCGCGTCAGCCAATGAAGTTTCTAATATTTCAGCTCGTTCAACAGAACAAACAGAACAAGACGCACAACAAATTAACGATAGCCACGCTAAGGTTCAGCAAGCCATCTCAGAGATCACCACCCTTTCTTCTTTGATTGAGCAAACTTCTTCTTCTGTTACTAGCCTCAACGTAAACACTAGTCAAATTAATGAAGTCATCACGACGATCAACGCTATTTCAGAGCAAACTAACTTACTTGCATTAAATGCTGCGATTGAAGCGGCTCGTGCGGGTGAACAAGGTCGTGGTTTTGCTGTTGTTGCTGATGAAGTAAGAACCCTAGCAAGTAGAACTCAGTCTGCTACAGTTGAGATCCAAACAATGATTGAGCGTCTTCAACAAGAAAGCCAAAATATTGCAAAGATTACCGAACAAACCGTTGACCAAGCACAAACCAGTAGTCATCTAATTTCGGATATTGGCCATGACGTTCACTCTATCGCTGACTCAGCGCAAGCGTTAATGGACATGAGTATTCAAATAGCGACCTCGGCCGATGAACAAAGTAATGTTGCGAACACGATTGCTGCAGAGCTTAATGATATTCGCAGCCAATCTGATGTAATTAAAGACGTCGCACAGAATTCTTCAAATGGTGTATCTAAGCTGACAGAAGCATCGGTTTCTCTGTCTCAGACACTAGCGAGATACCGCACTTAACGACGAGATATACGAGACAAGCAGCGTGAAGCAACTTGTTCCAAAACCAGTTAACCCAAAAGGACTCGTAAGAGTCCTTTTTTATTGGGGTTTTGTGTATCTAATTAACCATTGATAACTAAGCTTAGCGTCGCAAGATACTAAGTACTGGGGATATAGCGGGTAAAGGAAACAGAAAATAAACAAGAAAAATTGGTCCAGAATGCTTCAAAGAGACATCGTTAGACTGCTAAGCAACCCATTACTCAGAAAACTCACAGAGTAAAAACAATGCAACATGGCCACCTGTATGCCCGTTAACTATCAGATTATCATTACCATGAAGTTAGTCGCAAAGGAGAGATTATAAGCAGTCAAAACTGTCTAATAATCGAGCTTAGGAGTAATCTAATAGTACGGGTCTTATTTTCGCTTACCCTCTTGCTGCAGGTGACACATAATGAATAAAACAGAAGCACCGAACACCGAAAACATCACGTGCCCTTTATGCCAACACGACGAATATCTGCTTTCAGAAAGTGGAGAGAAGTTTACTTGCGCATCTTGCGGTTTTCATACCAAACAATTTAGTAAAGTCATTAGTCTTGAGCTCGGCTCTACCCCACCAAAGCTCCCGAACTCGGTATACCACCACTTGAACAGTGCTTGCCATTAATCCAAACCGAAATTTCTTCCAAACTGTATATATCCTGAGCCGCTAGTTCTGTAGAGCCGGCTTCTGGATATACGCTTAATTCTTCAATACTTGGGCGCAGTCGGAACGATTGAATACCAGCACGCACACCAGCCTCAATCCCCTTCAAAGTGTCATCCACATAAATACATTCATTGGGTAAAAAGCCCATATTCATAGCTGTATACATAATAAGGTCAGGTTCTGGCTTCCAGCTATTGGCGTCAAAAGCCGAAAACACTTTGCCTTTGAAGTCGTCAAGCATACCTGTCATCGCTAATGAAGATTCAACTCGAGATTTAGGTGCATTGGAAGCAATACAAAATTCGATATCTTGTCGCTTAAGGAATTCAATAAGCTCTATAGCACCATCCATTGGCTTTAAATGGCGCTGGAACAATGCTTCTAGTTCTGTTCGATATAACGGCTCAAGCGTATCGATCGAGATAGAAAGCCCTAAACGTTCCTGTGTATCCATCAATATATCGGCTAACTTCCCGCCTTGAAAGTGAGCATAACAATCATTGACGTTTAAACTAGCTCCAAAATCAGCAAACACATTCACTAAAGCTTGGCAGCAAAGCTTCTCACTATCAATCAGCGTTCCATCACAATCAAAAATCACACATTTAGTCTGTTCTAGCCGCATAGGTATTTCACTCACATCAAATCCAAGCTTTATCCTATAGGGTTATCTTAATGCTAGAGATGACTTAGGTAACAGTTTACCGATGCGCACTTATTTATCTTCGCAAAATATGCAGCTGATCACTTAATAGCTAAAGTTAAGCAACAGGTTTCACCAAATTAAATCAACTTTATTAGAACCAAATGCTGCCATGTTTACAAAAGCAAATGAATATCAGTTCAAAATATAAAGGGACTTGGCTAATGTTCTGAAGAAAAAGGCCAACTGGAGAGTGTTATAAAGGTTAAAGAGAGCATCTGCTTAAGCTAATGATGGCGACAATCGCCTACACAGTACTTAACTCACTCTTTGCAGACACTGTTTGCTGTAGGTCAGTTGCATCTTTTGGAGCGACAGTAGCTTGTAAATTGATCACGTGACGTGAATCCTCGGTATCAGGATAAGTATCTCTTATCGCGACGAACTCAGCTAAGTGATTCAATAAGATCTTGGTCAGCTTAGGGTCGAATTGATAACCACACTCTCGCTCAAACAAGTCCACAACCATCTCTAATGGCCATGGCTCTTTGTAGCAACGAGTACTAAGTAGTGCATCAAATACATCAGCCACTGCAGTAATGCGAGCAAACGGATGAATTTCCTCACCAACCTTACCACTAGGATAACCCGCTCCGTCCCAACGCTCATGGTGCTCGTTAGCAATGATCGCAGCGAGGTTAGTAATGTCACCAGCACCGCTTTTCAATAAGTTGTAGCCAGCTGTAGTATGTAATTTCATCACCTCCCACTCTTGTGGCGTTAACTTGCCAGGCTTATCCAAGATCGATTCCGGTACCGAAATTTTTCCGACATCATGCATCGGGCTGATTATCTCAATCATCTCGACCTCACGATGACTTAAGCCGTGATGCTTGGCGAGTAATGCTGATAATTTAGCGACACGTTTAACGTGATTCCCTGTCTCACCAGAGCGGGTTTCAATGGCCTCACCCAATACATGAATCATGTCCTTTTGAACATTTAGTGTCTGCTTCTGAAGGGCTAGGATTCGTTTGTTCTTCTTCGCTAACTCTTTCTTCTGACGTAAAGTAATGAACTGCATTACGATAATCAGACTCAACCCTGCAATCACCATGATCAAACCCAACAGTATTTGGAAATTCTTACGTATGAAAGAAGCTGGTTCATTGATGACTACCGATTGTTCAGGAAGTGCACTCTTGTTAATACCAAACTTATTCATTGCAGGGTAATTAAAGACAAAACGTATATTATCACCCGGAATTAAAGGGGCAGAAAATCCGAGCGGCACGTATTTATCCAAAGCATTGACCGCCTCTTCCCCCATACTTTGTGAATGATTTACATAGCCACCGAATACATCACCTAAGATGTTAAATTGCCAAAGCGCAAATACAGGTGCCGCGCTCGAAGTTGACAGGATCTCCGCTACCTCTTTGTAAGAGTGGTAAATTGCTTTATGTAGCTCTGTGTTGTAGTGACTGAGTAACACAGCGTCATCAACAGAAATTGTCTTTAAGTATTGGCTCGCTTGTTCAAGCGTTTGACTTCCAATTTCAATCAAGTTGATATGCGGAAATCCAGCCATTACTTTATGCACTTCTTTTCGTATCAACTCAGACGTGACACTGTAATCATTTACAAAATATAAGTTCTTAAGGTTTGGTCTTAATTGCGCAATAAGCGCAATATTAATATCAATATGGTCATTCTCATACAGCACGGTCGCCTTGTCGGTGACCGCGTACATATCAGTACTAATATCATTGATACCAGCAGCAACAACAGGTGTCGAACGATCAATCACTGAGCTTAACGACTTAAGAAAATTTGCTGCGTTATCGTCAGTGACAATGACGCCATCAAACTTATACTCCGAATATTTAGTTTCGAAGTATGCTGCCAAAGCGTCGTAATACTCAGGGCTATGGATACGCTTGGTATCTAAGTATTCTACAGAGAGCTTTATTTCAGCTTTTGAGTGTTTGAACGCGTTTTCGATTCCTTTTTGGAAATCCGCGGTCCATTGGTAGGAAGGTTCGTAGGAGTGCAGAACTAGAATTTGTTTAATATCCCAGTCTTTAGCATGTGTAACAGGAGAAAAAGCGCTAACACACAATACAGCGATTGATATCAATAGCTTGTACATACAAAACCCTTTTTAAAAGATGGGGTATTGTACTCAGATTAACGCTTTCTCAAAGAATCTTTAGTTCTCAACCCATACTTGATCGCCAGAAGCATGATCTTGTGCCCAAAAATCATGTAACTGTTTAGCAAAGCCGTTGATATCTTGATCATTCTTATTAACAACATCCGATATCAACAGACAACTTGCACCTTGAGTCACAATCGCACTCGCCACAACATCGCCTTTTGTTGTCCCTACATAAAGCTCATGTTCGTCCGACAGCATTATCTGGCTTAAGAATTCCAACATGTGCGCTCTTTCGGTTTCATTTTGATAGGCACTGGCTTGGTTAAGAGAGAAAAGTACGGTCAGTTTATGGAAGTCGACTTTGTGCAATTCATCAATTTGAGTAGGAGTTTGGTCTTGCGGGAGGAGTTGGTAAGTCTTTTGAGAAAGTTGGTTTTTATAGATGTCTCGACCGAGGAGGCTCTCTTTTGCAGGATATGCAATATCGAGTTGACTAAATAGCCATTTATTTTTCTGGTGTGCAATTTCAGGTATTTCGTTATTCATTCTTTTAGTACCCACGGTTAGTATCCCCAAATATCACAGTTATTTGGAAGACATATGGTCGACTGAGGTGCCGAACTACAAGCAGAAAGGATACAGAGCATGATCAAAGCCAACAAGTACTTTAAATGCTTCATCTTTTTCATTATCCAACAACATCCTTTAAGAACTTAACGAAAAGCTCTACACTCGTATTCAAGCTTTCAATATCCTTATAGTAAACAGAACTATATAAATAAAAAGGACTTCTTATGAAAAAAGCCTTAATAACAGCAGGTATCATCGCAATGTTAACTGGCTGTTCGGACAACGAGGTTGGCGACGTCTCACTGGGTTTCTTCACAATGAAAGATATCAAGATGTCTTCTTTAGATGACGATAAGATCGCAGGTGTGACTTGCCATATCGCATCAATAGAGGCAAACCTCAGCCTTTCTGATCCAAGTGATAGCTCTATTTCTTGTCGTCAAACAGGTGAAATCACACCAGAAATGATTGCTCAAATTGACAAAAGCAAGTCAGGCGAAGTGGTATTTAAGAAATCAAAGAGTATTTTCTTCAAGACAATGAAGGTTCGCCGTATTTACGATGCAGAGAATCAATCACTGCTCTACTTGTCTTACACTACAAAGGAAACAGAAGGTAGCTTCAAACACAGCCTTTCAACTGTTCCGCTATGGGGTACAAAGGCTTACGTTGATCCCGCAACGTTAGTACCAACAGAATAGCGACAAGCGAATAGTCTTACGTAAATAGTCAAGCGAATCACCTGTACAGACATTGTACAGGTGATTCAAAATGTAATAAAAATGAAAGAAACAGAAATAAAATGTGATATCATGCGGCAAAATTTTTTCACTGTATTTTTCATATGAAGTTTCCTGGACAGCGTAAATCTAAGCACTACTTTCCAACTCACGCACGTGATCCGTTGGTCAACCAAATTCAACAAACACCCAAGCTACACCGCGCAACAATTGTCGGTGTTGGTCAAACGATTGTTGATATCGAAGCCCGTGTTGATAACGCGTTCTTAGAAAAATACGAGTTGAGTAAAGGTCACTCGCTAGTATTGGAAGAAAGTAAAGCAGATGCGCTATATGAAGAGTTAGTTGAGCGCGGTTTGATCACACATCAATACCCTGGCGATACTATTGGTAATACACTGCACAATTATTCCGTACTCGCAGACAGCAAATCTGTTCTGCTTGGCGTCATGTCTAAGAAAATTGAAGTTGGCTCATTTGGTTATCGTTACCTATGCCGCACTTCTTCTCGTATGAACTTAAACCACCTACAAACTGTTGATGGTCCTATTGGTCGTTGTTATACGCTCATTACCGAAGATGGCGAACGTACATTCGCGATCAACGAAGGACACATGAATCAACTGCTTCCTGAAAGCATTCCTGAGCAGGTTTTCGAAAAGGCCTCAGCGTTAGTCGTCTCTTCATACTTAATGCGCGGTAAGCCAGAAGATCCAATGCCAAAAGCCGTGCAAAAAGCAATTGAATACGCGAAATCGCACAATGTGCCTGTTGTACTCACGCTTGGTACTAAATACGTGATCGAAGGAAATGCTGAATGGTGGCAAGAATACCTAAAAGAAAACGTTACTATCGTTGCGATGAACGAAGATGAGGGTGAAGCTCTAACTGGCGAGAAAGATCCTCTACTTGCGGCTAATAAAGCACTTGAATGGGTAGACCTAGTGCTATGTACTGCTGGCCCAATCGGTCTTTACATGGCTGGCTACACAGACGAGTTAGCGAAGCGTGAAACGACTCTGCCATTGTTACCTGGTAACATCCCAGAGTTCAATAAGTATGAATTCAGCCGTGCAATGCGTAAGCAAGACTGCCAAGACCCAGTGAAAGTATACTCTCACATCGGCCCTTACTTAGGTGGTCCACTAGAGATTAAAAACACCAACGGTGCTGGCGATGGCGCGCTTTCTGCTCTATTACACGATATGGCAGCGAACAGCTACCACCACGTGAACGTGCCGAACTCAGAAAAACATGAATACACGTGCCTAACGTACTCGTCATTGTCCCAAATTTGTAAGTACGCAAACCGTGTAAGCTACGAAGTGTTGACTCAGCACTCTCCTCGCCTTTCTCGTGCGCTACCAGAACGCGAAGATAGTTTAGAAGAAACATACTGGGATCGTTAATCAGGCTTTAGCTAATTAGATGATTAACTAATTAGCTTTATTAGCTGGTGAGACTTTCCAGAACTAAAAGGGCTGCTATATGCAGCCCTTTTTGTATCAAACGATAATGTAAGTACAACCGAAGGTAATCAAATCGAATATTTTGCTCGTTTAAGATTTGATCTCGCGCAATGACTCTTTAGATCTGTTATCTTCCAGCACATAATTCGTGTGGTTTGCCTTTACTTGGCAAATTTATACAGTACTATCGCCACGCAAACGTTTACGTACCACCTTTCGGTTCTGATATAAGGATCAAATATGCTATCTGATATTGATATTTGTCGCTCAACTCCCCTTAAAAACATCAGTGAGGTTGCCAAACACGCTGGCTTACAAAATAACGAACACCAGCCACTAGGGCAATATAAGTCAAAGGTGTCTCTAACGTCACTGGAGCGTCTCGCTAACCAACAAGATGGTAAGTTGGTTGTCGTAACAGCGATTACTCCGACGCCGCTCGGTGAAGGTAAAACCGTTACCACAATCGGACTAGCACAAGGGCTCGCTAAGATTAACCAATCGGCAATGGCCTGTATTCGTCAGCCTTCAATGGGCCCAGTATTCGGCGTTAAAGGCGGTGCTGCAGGCGGTGGATATTCTCAAGTAGCCCCAATGGAACAATTAAACCTGCATCTGACTGGCGATATTCATGCTGTAACAGCTGCTCACAACCTCGCATCTGCCGCGATTGACGCACGTTTGTATCACGAGCAACGTGAAGGTTTAGGAGCTTTTGAAGCGCGCTCTGGCTTAAAAGCCTTAGATATCGATCCCAACAGAATCGTGTGGCGTCGTGTGCTCGATCACAATGACCGCGCACTTCGTATGCTCACCGTTGGAAAAAATGAAGCCGGTAAAACGATTAATGGCTTTGAGCGTGAAGACGGATTTGATATCTCAGCAGCTTCAGAGTTAATGGCAATACTCGCATTGGCGAATAACCTTCAAGACTTGCGTAAACGTATCGGTCGAGTGGTACTTGCGTATAACCAGCACGGCTTACCGCTAACGGCAGATGACTTCAGCGTTGCAGGGGCGATGACCGTAACAATGAAAGATTCTATCGAGCCTACATTGATGCAAACCCTTGAAGGCGTTCCTACGTTAATTCACGCTGGGCCATTCGCAAACATTGCACATGGCAACTCATCCATCATTGCCGATAAAATAGCATTGAAGCTTAGTGACTTTGTTGTAACTGAAGGTGGGTTCGGCTCAGATATGGGCTTTGAAAAAGCGTGCAACATAAAAGTGAAGGCGTCGAACAAGAAACCTGACTGCGCAGTTGTCGTTGCAACATTACGCGGCTTAAAGGCGAACTCTGGATTATACGATTTAAGACCAGGGAATCCCTTACCAGATTCAATTTTTAGTGATGACCAAGACGCGCTGATAGCAGGCTTTGAAAACCTTAAATGGCATATCAACAATGTCAAACAGTACGGCGTATCTATTGTCATTGCAATCAACCGCTTCCCACAAGACTCAATTCAAGAGCTAAACGCTTTAAAACAGATGATCATCGATTTTGACCCAAGTGTTCGCGTTGAAATAAGCGAAGCATTTGGCAAAGGCGGTGAAGGTGCCACTCAACTAGCGCATGCCGTCGTAAAAGCTTGCCAAGATAACAATGAGTTCAAGCCGTTGTATCAATCTGAACAGAGTTTGGAAGAGAAACTGATGGCAGTTGCTGAAGTTGGCTACGGGGCATCAAGCATTACATTATCAGCTCTTGCGAAACAACAGCTTGAGGAATTTAACAAACACGGCTTTAACGGCCTATCGGTTTGCTTGGCAAAAACGCCGTTGTCTATCTCGACAGAAGCACACATAAAAGGAGCGCCGGCTCATTTTGACGTTCCTGTTAGAGAATTAAAACTGTGTGCTGGTGCGGGCTTTATTTATGCTTTGTGTGGCAATGTGATGACCATGCCTGGGTTACCTGATAAACCTGCATTTATGTCGTTGGATATTGATGACAAAGGGGACATCATCGGGTTAAGTTAATCAATACAATAACTTAGTTCAATTGAGAAGCTCACCAACGATTTGCCTACTCGCCATCTAACGAATTAGCCTGTTACGAGTAGGCATCATTTAGCGTTGTTTATTATTACTTAATCAATCAATTAGCAACCCCAATTGCAAAAAGTTGCACTAAAACCATAATAATATGCAAATCTTGTTTTAAGTTCTGGGTCAAGATCACATTAAAAACCCTATAAAATATATAGTATTGCGCTGATTCTTTAAGGACAGCGATGAATACGAGTATAAAAAAGCTAATCAGTCAATTTCTGTGCACCTTATTTGCGCTAGGATTAGTCCCTGCCCTCTATATTAACTCCGAGCTTGATAGGGTCGAGGCTCAGCACGCGTTAAATATTAAACAGTCTAGCCAAAATCAAATCGAATATAGCTTCAATGAGCTTGCTGTTATTGTCGATCAAATCTCAAACTCTGTTCCTGCCATTGCCGATTCACGGACACTGCTACGCGCAATTGAAGAGCCTTCAACTATCAATAGAGAAACATTAGAAGATCTTTGGGTAATGCTGGCTCGTGGCCAACAATATTACTCTCAACTTCGCTATCTCGATCTAGAGGGTAATGAAGTTTTTCGTATAAATTACAACAATAAAAAAGCAAAGATAGTTCCAAATAACAAGTTACAAGACAAATCAGCTCGTGGTTACTTTAAAACACTTCAGCAGTTAAAAATTGGAGAAGTTAGCTCTAATGGGATTGATCTGGAGATTGAAAATGGTGAGATCGTCCACCCACTGATCCCAGCACTGCGAATAATGACGCCAGTTGCTTCAGGCAACCGTATTCTCGGATATTTTATTGCCAACCTAAACATGCTTGAAATATACGACCGCCTTCTGTATCAAATCGGCACATCGTATGCTGTTCCCGTCATACTCAACCAAACGGGGCATGTCATCATGGGGCCCGATATTGAAGAATCATTTGGACACCTTATTGAGTCTCGTGCTGATAAAACTTACGCCAAGCTTTATCCAGAACTTTGGCGAGCGATTCAAGATGATCGCTCTTCAAGCTATTTTGATGGCAAAAACTGGTATTTCCATTCAAACATTAGTCCAAAAATAAAACAGTTTGAAGGGCCTATTTATATGGTTCTTCATATAAAAAATCAGCAAGTAAACAGTCAATACCAACGAGAGCAACACTCAATCCTGGTTCAGACGATTACTTTAGTTGTATTAATATCAATGATTTCAATCGGTTTCGTGCTTTGGAATATAAACCATAAAAAAAATAGTATTGAAAGCCAATTAGCCAAGGCAGCAATGAACGGTATGTCTGCATTGGTTATCACCGACAGAAACAACCGAATCATCAAGGTGAACCAAGAGTTTACTCGTGTCAGTGGCTACGAACTGGAAGATGTAAAAGGCCGCCAACCATCAATGTTTGCTTCTGGACGCTATAATCAAGAGTTTTACATTAAAATGTGGAGCGTAATTCAGAAAAAAGGCATGTGGGAAGGTGAAGTAGTCAATCGTCGCAAAGACGGGTCCTTAATTACTGAAATACTTCGAATTCAGACCATTAAAGATTCTAAAGGTGTCATCCAATTTTATGTCGCGTCTTTTGTTGATATCAGTAAACACAAAGAACTTGAGAAAAGGCTGCGAAACCTGAGTGAAAAAGATGCACTAGCAGAGTGTTGGAATCGACGTAAATTCGATCTTGAACTTCGCGATGAATGTTCCCGTGTCAACCGTTACCCAACCCGAGAGCAATCTTGCTTGGCGATCTTAGATATTGATCACTTCAAACGTATAAATGACAGGTTTGGGCACGATTACGGTGACCGCGTCATTCAAACAGTCGCTCAGGTACTACAACGTGAGTGCCGTGAAACCGATGTTGTTGCGCGCATCGGCGGTGAAGAATTTGGCATCATTCTGCCGCATACCACAACCGAAGAAGCAGAATACGTACTCAACCGTTTAAGAATCGCTGTGTGCATCGAACTGGACAACGTCGTTACCATTAGTGGTGGAATTACCAACCTAACGAACGACCCTGCCCTCAATTACAAGTGTGCTGATCTTGCCCTATACGAAGCGAAAGCTGCGGGTCGAAACAACGTATGTTTATTCCTAGACAGTGAGATGAGTGAAATCGCCTAACAGAAAATCAAGGCCGTTCCTTTAGGTTGTTAACCAAAGCGCTTGCCCACCTATTAGTAATTCATTCAACTTGGCGCAGGATAAAACTCTAAGTGATTCCCTTCGACCACAAGAATACAGTCCATGTTCGCCGCGTGAGCTGCCTGCTTACCAAGATTTGTATCTTCAAACACAACACACTGTTCCGGCTTCAAACCCATTCCAAAACAAGCATCAAGGAATGTATCTGGGTTTGGCTTGTGATTTTTAACGTCCGTGGCGGTCACTAAAATATCAAGCTTGTTTAGAATATCGGTTTTCTCTAACAATTGCTCGGCACTTTTACGTTGGCTCCCCGTCCCTACAGCGATTTTCTTACTACCCAAGTGTTCTAACAACAAAGAATGCGTACAAGGAATAATATCGCCTTTGTCTTCAATAGCCGCAAATGAAGCCATCTTAAAAGTAGATACAGCCTGTGGGTCAAGCGATAAGCCATATTTACTGTTCACTTCACCTGCTATTTTATAGCTAGGCATCCCGCCTAAACTGTGCAGCCAAGATGCCTCAAAATGAAAGCCGAACTGCTCTGCCGTTTTTTGCCATGCTTGTACATGGGCAGGCATCGTATCGATCAGCGTACCGTCCATATCAAAGATTAGTCCTTCATATGCAGCCAAATCTATTTTCATCACTACTACCACTCTTTAAGAAAGTTACTGATACCATAACCAATATTCAGTATCATGACCCCATATTACCGTTCAAAATGGATGTTTATGTTACAAATCTCAAACTCTGTTTCAATTCAAGACTGGGAAATTCAGTTAACTGCGATCAGAGCACAAGGAGCTGGCGGTCAAAACGTCAATAAAGTATCCAGCGCGATACACTTGCGTTTTGACATTAACCACTCAACACTACCTGATTTCTATAAAGAAAAACTGTTAGCACACAAAGATAACCGCATCACCAAAGATGGCGTGATTATCATTAAAGCTCAACAGTATAGGACTCAAGAACAAAATCGAGATGATGCCCTAGTGCGTTTGAAGGAGTTGATCTTGGAGGCGACTAAAGTGCAAAAAGTCAGAAGAGCAACTAAGCCGACGCGTGGCTCTCAAAAGAGACGTTTGGAAAGTAAGAAGCAAAGAAGTACAACAAAACAACTCCGTGGAAGAGTAAGTTAGGCGATTCTAAGCCGTCTATAGAACACCACTCTACTTCAGCACAGCTCTGTTTATTCAAGTAAATCGAACCATCAACACAATCACTAATATTGAATATCTAAACATAGTAAATCAACGTTCCTTAAGAATAACTAAACCGACACTACTGCTGCTTTTTGACAGACAAAATCAGTTTGATTAACAACATTCTTTCTTCACTGCTTAACAAGCGACTCGCCGCGGCTACGTCTGCCTCTGTCGGTTGAGATGCCCCAACAACATCAAGAACGACATCCAAATCCGTTACTTTCAAGGTTCTCATAATCGAACGATATTGAGACATTTTGATATCCGCTTCACCGCGCTCGATACGTTGGTACGTTTTTAAACTCATTCCAGAACTGAAAGCTAATTTTTCTTGCGATAAATTGGCTTGTTTTCTACGTTCAATCAGCGCTATCACGATAGGTTCTTGAGACATTATCTATTCCTAAATGGACAGTTATGACCTAATTTCAGCAAGAAACAGACCATATTGACGAACAACAGTTTACATAAGCTATCAAAGGCATATTATTCGCCCTATAAAAAGCGTTATGTTTCATAAACCTTCACACATTAACCGTGATGAACGAGCAGTCTAAAAACTTGAATATTCGAGTATTGGGAAGTAGTTAAAATTGCAAATTGCGAATAACAAAAATGTCGAATGGGAAATTGCGAGTCAATATGAATTGGCTTTTTCTTGTATCAAACAGGCTTTAAAATCAAAGTATGCGCTAAGTGAGATCAGAGCAATACAACATAGGCTTCTAACTTATAAAGAAGTATTACTTCACCAGAGTATGCTAGATGACAAGGAAATGAAGCAAGCTTTTGAAGCACTCAATTCAACAGAGAAACAGATAGTAAAGAGTGGTATCAAGACAATTAACGATACTGTTAAAGAGATCGATGAGATCATTGAGAAATACGGCAGGAAATCGACCCTAGAATTGAACTAACAGAGAAGGTTTGAGCTACCATCTGGGGATGGTGCATAGTCGAGAGAAAAAGCGAACAACAGGTAAGTCGACGATATCCAGAGACATCATGTCGACTTACACATTACATTAAGTTCTGCGTGATAGAGTAGATCTCAAGCCTGCAAGCAACATCAGCATCCCGAGCAATCCAAATGAAACACTACCACCACTGCTACCAGAGCCAGTCGATGTATGTGCATTCACATAAGCTGTTCGCTTAGCATCAGTAGAAACGAACTTAGCGGTTTCAGTACCAGCAATAACACTGTCAATCCAAGCTTCATAGTCTTGGATTTCCGTAAATACAGACGTTACGGTTGAATTTCCACCACAAGTATCTGGTCCAAAGCTGGTAATACCAACTTGTCTATAATCAGCACCATCTTTCCAATACACTGGGCCGCCAGAGTCACCCTGACAAGTACCGCCATATAAGCTAGAGAAAACGCTATAGTCACCAATAAAGCATATTTGATTATCAGTTAGGTTCGAACCTGAGAAAAATGCCGCTGCACATGTCGTATTATCGACATAATTCAGCGATGCTTTTTGTAATAAAGTAGTAGTATCGACACCAGATTCAGTATCTCCATGTCCCACAGCCGTAAAAGCCTGTAAGGAACTTCGATAAGTTTCGTCATCTGGGCGCTTCACAACATCATTAATTGAATCGATATTAAGCGCACTTTCAAGTTTTAAAATGGCAACATCATTACGTAACAAATCATTCAAGCTATTTGAGTAGTTGCT
>Ga0209121_10001100_pt1 | contig 28302 bp, 25 predicted proteins | sample Cruoilmetagenom3_FD_187292 | JGI IMG/M metagenome (GOLD analysis project Ga0209121, IMG submission 187292) | Oil polluted marine microbial communities from Coal Oil Point, Santa Barbara, California, USA - Sample 3 (SPAdes) (version 2) | ecosystem: Environmental > Aquatic > Marine > Oil seeps ...
TGAACCGGTAAGGCCCGTGTGAACCGGTAAAGTTGGGGCCTGCACATGCGATGAATGGTGATGCAGACCTGAAAGGTCGGTCTGTCAGCTATTGCAGCCGTCACCGGCGATCTGGATCAACTCGGCCGCCTGATTTTCGATGATGCGATACGCTTCGTTCACCCCGGCCTTGGACAATTCGCGCGCCACGGTCAGGATGGTGTTGGCGTCCTGTCCGTCACACATGTCGGTCATGTGCCGCAATTCCTCTAATGCCACGTTGCGGGCGGCATCCAGATCCGGGGCACCGTAGATGGTCACGAAATGCTGCGCCAGATCGTCGGCCAGCGCGTCGAATTCGGCCTTTTCGATCCGGGTCACGGCGGCGAATGTGACGCGGCCGAACGTCTCAAGCCCCAGCCAGCCGTTGGTAAACGCCTGACGCGCCTTGCCGGTCAGATCGCCCTGACCCCAGTTGGAAAACTCGAAGCCTCCGGAAATGACCCATTCTCCGGTGCGGGCCGGCGCATGAAATACCAAGGTATCGCTTTCGTCCAGATGGATGGCGCGGGCCAGGTTCATGTCAGTTCCTCCAAAAGCGACGTGAGCGGGATCAGCCTTGTTTCGGGCAGCGCGCGCAGCAACATGGCAAAATCGGCATCCGCCCCCAGGAACGTACCGCGCATCTGCTGACCTGCGACGCTCAGCACCACCTCTGAACCGACCCCGTAAAGCAATTCGCGCCACTCGGCGTGCAGTGCCTTGATATCACCCCCGACAACTTCGTTCACCCAGACCAGCGAATGGCGCGCCCAGCCTTCCAGCAATTCCAGCGGCGACACCTCGGCGCAGCCTTCAAGAAACAGACAGGTCCGGTCCGGCGCATTGCCCGGCTCTTGCCCAGCTTGCGGGATCAGCCAGACCTCCAGCCCGATCACCAGCCAGTCGGGTATGGTTTTGGGGTCGCTGTGCGACGCCGCAACCTGCAATAGCCCGGACTTGGCCCCGTTGACCAGAATGTCGCCTTCCCAGCCCAGATGCAGCGCCACTTCGGGCGGGGCAAGCGCCCCAAAGGCGTTCTGAAACCCGGTGGCACAGGCGCAAAACGCCTGCATCGCCCGCTCCAGGGGCATCTCGGGGGCAAAAACGATGGCGGCGTGCAGCCGGTCCGGGGTTATTGAATGCACCAGCGTTCCGGAATCGCAGCCAAGTGCTGCCAGCGCGCGGGCCTTGTGAAACGGATCCTCAGAGCCAGAAGCCGCCTGCGCCTGAAAAAGCGGTGGAAAGCTGGGATCGCGGGGGGCCTCGAAGGGGTTGTCGATCATTGGGTTTGACATCGGTGTTGGTTTTCCGTCGGTTAAGGCAGGTTTGGGGGCCGATTCAGCTATTGACGAGTGGGTTTTTCGATCCCACCCTTGGGACATGGGGCGGATTCTGGAACGCGTGATATCTGCAATGGCTGGTCTGGGAATCGTTCTGGGCCTGAGCGCCGTCAAACCGGCGCGGGCCGACCACCGGGATCTGGCGTTGTTTGTCGCGCCGATTTTGGTTGAAACCGGCTTGCTTGCATTTCTGTTGCCAAGGTTTTCCCTGAAAACCGGCGTCGGGGTGCATGTCGAGCCGCTGGCAAATGGCGCGACCCTGCCAACCGGGGCCGTGATTCTGCGACAGTCCACCGGCACCGGTGCCTTGGTGTTGCGCGGACTGGGGCAGGATTTTTCGCTGGTGCCGGGCAAGCCGGACAACCCCGCCGCCGCCCGCTTTGTCAGTTGGCTGATGTCCGATATCGGCCAGCGAACCATTGCCCAGTTCGCGGTGAATGATGCGCAGGTTTTCACCGGGGCTGCCGGATCCGGGCCGACGGTGCAGGCTGTGCCCCTTGCAGGCAATGTGGTGCGTGGCGAGACGCTGGCCTATGACAATTGCGGCCGCTGTCACGTGATCGGCGTAAAAAACCGGATGAAGGGCATCGGCTCGACCCCGTCCTTTGGTCTGTTGCGCAGTTTTGACGACTGGCAGGACCGGTTTCGCGCGTTTTATGCGCTGAATCCGCATCCGTCTTTTTCGCAGATCAGCGGCGTCACACCCCCGTTCGACGCCAACTTGCCACCACCGATTTCGCCGCTGTTCCTGACGCCGGGCGACCTTGACGATATCATTGCCTTTGTCGACAGTCTCAGGCCGGCCGATCTGGGGGCACCGTTGATCCATCAGTGATCCCTGCGCTTGGTGAAATAGTCTTCGGTGGTGACCACTGCCGGGCGGTCCGCCCCTTTGAACGGCTGGCTTTCACTGTGAAACTGGGCCTTTACGCGGCAATCGTCGCACATCTGGATCAGCTTGCCCGCCTCTGACGTGGCAAACATCGCGTGTTTTCCAGCCAGCAGGTCGGTGATCTTTTCGACCGTCGATTTCACCCCGAACAGCGCGCCGCACGATATGCAGGCGAACGGTTCTTCCTCGTGCAGCACGGCCGGGTTCAGGGCGGCGTCCGACAGATCCAGTTGCGCCGCCAGCGTCAGTGCGTTTTCCGGGCAGGCGCGGGTGCACAGACCGCATTGCAGGCAGGCGTCTTCGACAAAGCGCAGCTCGGGATGGTCGGGGTTGTCCGACAGCGCGCCGGCCGGACAAAGCGAAACGCAGGACAGGCACAGGGTGCAGGCATCGGTATCGAGCGCAACCTTGCCATAGGGCGCACCATCCGGCAGGGCAATTGCGGTTTCGGTGCCGGGGTTCAGCGCCTTTGCAGCCAGTCTGGTGATCTGGCGGCGCGTTCCCAGCGCCAGGATCGCGGCAGTGGCGGCCAAAGGGGCGGGGGCACCATAAAGGGCGTCGCTCAAGGCATCAGGGTCGTCCAGGTGCAACAGGCGAACCCGGTCTTGTCCGGCGATGGCGCGCGCCAGTGTCGCCTCTGAGTCCTGGGTGGTGGCGGACGACTTTGAAGCCAACAGGACATCAACCCGCGCAAAGCCGCTGGCCAGAGCCGCCAGCATTTCGGCATGGCCAAAAAGCGCCGTGCTTTCAAGCTCTAGCGGGATCACGTCACCGGGCAATCCACGACCAAACCGCGCCGCCAGCGAGATCATTTCAGTCCCCTGGTCAGAATCCGTCACCAGCAGCTTCGGCTCGGTTCCGCCGGCCTCAAGGAAGCTGCGCGCAAGCAATTGAATACGCTTGAATATATGTGAAGTTGTCGGCGCTTCGAATTGCAGCGCGCCGGACGGGCACCGGGCCACGCAATCGCCGCATCCGTCGCAGATGTTGGGGTTGATTTTGACGTGCTCGCCATCCGCTTCGATCGCCCCGCTGGTGCAATTGTCGATGCAGGCGGTGCAGCCGGTGATTTCGGCCCGCGAATGGGCGCAAAGATGGGTGTCGTTGTTGACATAAAGCGGCTTTTCAAACCCGCCCACCAGTTGCGAGGCCGCCAGGATCGCCTTGCCAAGAGCGGTCGGATCGCGAGGATCGGCGCGCAGGTATCCGTCGCGGGGATGGCCGGGAAACAGCGATGTTGCGCCGCTCAGATCAAGAAGGATGTCACATGTCGTGCGCCCGCCATCACGCGGTGCGCCCAGCGTTAATTCGCCACGGCCGCCGGGGGTCAACTGGCGCAAACCGTCGATCGTGACGTTGAAATCCCCCAGCGACCCTGTCACGTTTTTGATCCGCCCGCCAACCACGTCAAAGGCCCTTGTGGCAAGCATTTCGGGCTGGTCTGTCAACAACACAGAGACGCTGAGAATTTCGGCCAGCTGCGCAGCGGCATCCAGTGCCACATCGCCTGTGCCAAGGATCAGACAGCGCCCGTCGGACCGGATATCCACGGTCCTGACGGGCGGCATGGGCAACAGCGCATCATTGACAAGGGCGACCATTTTTGGGCCGGTGTCGGGGGTGCCATCCGGCCACCCGGACCACCCGGCACGGTCGCGCAGGTCCAGGAACTCTGGCGCGGGGGCCTCGATTTCATCGGCGAGGTCGCTGAACAGGGTTTGCTCCTGAAGGCAGGCAATAATCACCTCGCCCTTTTCAATTTCCTTGGCGGCCAGAGAGATTTCAGAACCGCAAAGGTCTGTGTGGACCCGCGAACAACTGACACCGCATTGGTTTGATATCAGCGTGCTGTCGATTGATTGACTTCCCGAGCAATCACATAGAATCAAGCGTTTAGCCATGGTTGTTAACTTCCTGAGGGGGCGGTTTCTATGGCATGTTTGCTGATTCCCCCTATTCAGTTAGGCGCGGTCCCATCCGGGCGTAAAGCCCTTTCTTGCAGATTTTCACCCCAGCCCGGCCCTACAACCCGGCTCTGGTGAATCGCCAGTGATTCGTCTGATTTGGCGTGGCTAATTACCCGAGGGAAAACCTCAGTTTTAAAGGTGTGGACACATTGTCCCGGGGGGTTGGGTTGGGGGTGGCGCGAGGGTCGAATTGTCCAGTTCGACAGGCCGTTTTTTGGTTGTCCGGGCGGTTTTTCAAGATTGTGTTTGCTTTGGCGGGGCATCCTTCGCAGATTTGTTCCGCAATAACCAAAAGCACTCGGGGTCGGACCATTTCACAACCGCAGATCAGCATTTCCATTCCCCTCGGGATCGTCATCCGGCGCTCGCCGGGGGTGACGGTTTGGGCGAAATGGGCCTGGAAGGCGGTTGCGGTTCTGCCCGGTGCCGGTCCGGCAGACTGGACCGTTCTGCGTCACCAGGGCGACGTGACCGACTATCACGCCGCGACAGTTGATCTGGAACTGTTCCGCACCGACACCGAGGCCTATCTGACCGGAATTTCGACCCGCGAGCCGGCGATCTACGTGGTGATGCGCGAGGCGTTGGGCGGCGACCGCGATCTTGACGTGCTGTTGGCCACGGTGTCGCCCTATGATGCACAGGACTACGCCGACAGCGGTGAAGAAATCGTTGAGAAAGTGGCGATGCCCGAAGGGCTGATCGACTGGATCAAGGCGTTCATCGACCAGCATCACGAAGATGAGGTTTTCGTCAAACGCCGGCGCGACAAACGCCGGACCGATCTGGTCGAGGACGGGGTGGGCGATGCGCGCATTTCCCAGACCACCGACGTGTACCGCGCCCCGCGCCGTCGCAGTTCCGAGACAGTCCATTGAGCCGCGCCTCTGAAACACTTTGGTCCCGCCGCCGCGCCGGGGTTCGCGCCGAGGCCGAGGCGGAACGCCGCGAGGCCATCGCCGACGACCGGGCAAGGATCGAGGCCGGGCAGGCGCAGAAAAGTGATGCGGACATCCTGGCGGAGCTAAGTCTGCAAGACCCGGACCAGATGCAGGCCGGCGATGATTTTGCCGCCTTCATGCGCAACGAGGTGCCCGCGCGCCTGCGCAACCGGGCGCTGCGCACATTGTGGCGCTCTGATCCGGTGCTGGCCTGTGTCGACGATCTGGTCGATTACGGCGATGATTTTAAGGCCGAGTGGAATGCAACCGGGGTAATCAGCACGGCATATCAGGTGGGCAAGGGCATGTTGGCCCATGTCGAGGAAATGCAAAAACAGGCCGAGGCCGAAACCCCCGCCGCACCCGAAGAGGATGCAGAAGCCGACGAAGCGGTTGAGGTCTTGTCAGACACAACCGGACCGGTTGCAACCGATGAGGCTGCGCTGGCGGTCACCGCGGTCGAACCGCAAGAAGATGAGCCGCAATTCAGGCCCGCGCCCCGGATGCGCTTTGAATTTGATGAGGTCACGTGATGGGGGCGGCAATGTCAGATGACATCCCGCAAGAGGATCGGCTGCGCGCCGATCTTTACGGCTTTTTGGCCGCACTACTGGCGCGCCCGCCAGATCAGGATTTGCTGCGTCAATGCGCCGGTCTTACCGGCGATGACAGCCCGCTTGGCACTGCCATCGGGGCGCTGGCACGGGTCGCGGCGCAGTCAAAGCCGGATATGATCGAGCGCGAGTTCAATGCGCTGTTCATCGGCGTCGGGCGGGGCGAGTTGCTGCCCTTTGCCAGCTTTTACCTGACCGGGTTCCTGAACGAAAAGCCGCTGGCGGTGCTGCGCCAGGACATGGCCGCGCTGCACGTCACCCGCGCCCCCAACGTGTTTGAACCCGAGGACAATATCGCCAGCCTGTTGGAGATCATGGCCGGCATGATTACCGGACAATTCGGCGATCCGGTACCGCTGGACCGGCAAGTGACGTTTTTCAACCGCCATATCGCCCCCTGGGCCGGACATTTCTTTGCCGATCTGGAGGGTGCGAAAAACGCGGTGTTCTACGCCGGGGTCGGGGCCGTGGGGCAGATATTCATCGAGATCGAGCGCCAAGCGTTCCGTCTGAGCGCAGGGGAACCTGCATAAACCGCCCCTGACAGGGCACGAGAAAGGGAGGAAGAGCAATGGCCAGCAAGACAGATCTGGAACAGACATCCAGCCGCCGCAGCTTTTTGAAAATGGCAGGCGTTACGGCACCGGCAGCAATCGCCGCAGTCACCGTGTCGGCAGGGGGACCGTCGGCGGCAGAGGCGTCGGATGATCAGCCCAAAAGCGGTGTACAGGACACGGCGCACACACGCGCCTATTTCGACAGCGCCCGCTTTTAGGGGACGAAACAGACGGGACCACCGGTTGCGAGACGCCCACCGGTCCTGAAAACACCAACCCAGCCAAGCCGGATCGAACCCGGCACCTTGCAAGGGAGAGACACATGCTCAGGAAAAAAACCAACGGGGTAGCGAGACGCCCCCAGCGGACCAGCCTCCTGTCGAATGCGGCCGAGAAACCGGTCAACAGGCGCAGCTTTTTGCGCGGATCGGGTCTGGCCATTGGCGGTCTGGCGGCGATCGGTGCCACGGGCGGCACGGTGACGCGCGCCTCGGCGCAGGCGGCGGTTAACGGGGCGGTGCAATCGGTCAAGACGATCTGCACCCATTGCGCGGTTGGCTGTACGGTGATGGCCGAGGTCGATAATGGCGTGTGGATCGGCCAGGAACCCGGCTGGGACAGCCCGATCAATCTGGGCGCGCATTGCGCCAAGGGGGCGTCCGTGCGGGCGCATGTTCAGGGCGACCGCCGGCTGAAATACCCGATGAAGAAGGTGAACGGCGAATGGCAGCGCATTTCCTGGGAAACCGCGATCAACGAGATCGGCGACAACATGATGAAGATCCGCGAAGAGAGCGGACCTGACAGCGTCTACTGGCTGGGATCGGCCAAGCATTCCAACGAACAGGCCTATCTGTTCCGCAAGTTTGCCGCCTATTGGGGCACCAACAACGTCGACCATCAGGCGCGTATTTGTCACTCGACCACGGTGGCCGGGGTGGCGAATACCTGGGGCTATGGCGCGATGACCAACAGCTTCAACGACATTCACAATTCAAAGGCCATTCTGGTGATTGGCGGCAACCCCGCCGAAGCGCACCCGGTGTCGCTGTTGCACCTGATGAAGGCCAAGGAACAGAACAACGCCGCGCTTATTGTCTGCGACCCGCGCTTTACCCGCACGGCGGCGCATGCGGATGAACATGTGCGCCTGCGCCCCGGCACCGACGTGCCGCTGGTTTGGGGTCTGTTGTGGCACATCTTCGAAAACGGCTGGGAGGATAAGGAATTCATCCGCACCCGCGTTTACGGCATGGATGAGATTCGCGCCGAAGTGGCGAACTGGACCCCGGACGAGGTCGAGCGCGTGACCGGCGTGCCCGGCAGCCAGATGGAGCGGGTCGCCCGCACCATGGCTAACAACCGCCCCGGCACAGTGATCTGGTGCATGGGTGGAACCCAGCACACCACCGGCAACAACAACACCCGCGCCTATTGCATCCTGCAACTGGCGCTTGGCAATATGGGTACATCCGGCGGCGGCACAAACATCTTCCGCGGCCATGACAACGTTCAGGGTGCCACGGATGTCTGCGTGTTGTCGCATTCTTTGCCGGGTTATTACGGATTGTCCGCCGGGGCCTGGGGTCACTGGGGCCGCGTCTGGGAAGAGGACATGGACTGGCTCAAGGGTCAGTTCGACATGATCAAGGACAAAGAGGGCAAGGACAAGCCGCTGATGAACCTCAAGGGCATCCCGGTTTCCCGCTGGATTGACGGTATCCTTGAGGACAAGGACAACATCGACCAGCCCAACAATGTGCGCGCCATGGTTCTGTGGGGTCATGCCCCCAACAGCCAGACCCGTGGCAAGGAAATGAAAACGGCGATGGAAAAGCTGGATATGCTGGTGGTGATCGACCCGTATCCTACCGTCTCCGCCGTCATGCATGACCGCACTGACGGGGTGTATCTGCTGCCCGCGTCCACTCAATACGAGACGCGCGGGTCGGTCACGGCCTCGAACCGCTCGGTTCAGTGGCGCGATCAGGTGGCGGCACCGATTTTTGAGTCGCGCCCCGATCAGGACATCATGGCAATGTTCGCCAACAAGTTCGGCTGGGCCGACCGTCTGTTCCGCAATATCGCCATGGACGGCGACAACCAGCCCAACATCGAGGACATAACCCGCGAGTTCAATCGCGGCATGTGGACCATCGGTTATACCGGCTGGGCACCCGAACGGATCAAGGCGCATATGCGCAATCAGCACACGTTCGACCGCACCACGCTTCAGGCCGTTGGCGGAGAGTTGGACGGCGAATATTACGGTCTGCCATGGCCATGCTGGGGCACGGCCGAGATGAAGCATCCGGGCACGCCGAACCTTTACGACATGTCCAAGCCGGTCTCAAAAGGCGGGCTTACATTCCGCGCCCGGTTTGGCGTTGAACATGAGGGCACCAATCTGCTGGCCGAGGGCGTTTACAGCCAGAATTCGGACATACAGGACGGATACCCTGAATTCACCATGCAGATGCTGATGGATCTGGGCTGGGACAGCGAGCTGACGGCAGAAGAACGCGCCAGCATTGACGCGGTGGCCGGGCCCAAGACCAACTGGAAAACCGACCTTTCGGGCGGTATCCAGCGGGTGGCGATAGCCCATGAATGCGCGCCCTTTGGCAACGCCAAGGCCCGTGCCGTGGTCTGGACCTTCCCCGACCCGGTGCCGGTTCACCGAGAGCCGCTTTATACCAATCGTCGTGATCTGGTGGCTGATTATCCCACCTACGCGGACAAGCAGGCGTTCCGTCTGCCGACCATGTACGCGTCGATCCAGAAGAACGATTTCAGCAAGGATTACCCGATGATCCTCACCTCCGGGCGACTGGTGGAATACGAGGGTGGCGGTGATGAAAGCCGCTCGAACCGTTTTCTGGCCGAGTTGCAACAGGAAATGTTTGCCGAAATCAGCACACGCGACGCCAACAACCTTGGTATCCGTGACGGCCAGCAGGTCTGGGTGAAAACGCCGGAAGGGGCCGGGATCAAGGTTGCGGCCATGGTCACGGACCGGGTTGGCGAGGGGGTGGTGTTCATGCCCTTCCACTTTGGCGGACATTTCGAGGGCAAGGATCTGCGTGACAAATACCCCGAAGGTGCCGCGCCCTATGTGCTGGGCGAGGCGGCCAATACGGCCATGACCTATGGCTATGACAGCGTAACCCAGATGCAGGAATCCAAAGTGTCCCTGTGCAACATCATTGCAGCCTGAAGGAGGATTGAGAGATGGCAAGAGCAAAATTTCTCTGCGACGCGGAACGCTGCATTGAATGCAACGCCTGTGTAACGGCCTGTAAGTCCGAGCATGACGTGCCATGGGGCATCAACCGTCGGCGCGTCGTCACCATCGGTGACGGCACCCCGGGCGAGCGGTCGATTTCCATGGCTTGCATGCATTGTTCGGATGCGCCCTGCATGGCCGTTTGTCCGGTTGATTGCTTCTATCAGACCGATGACGGCATCGTGTTGCACTCAAAAGACCTGTGCATCGGTTGTGGCTATTGCTTTTACGCCTGCCCGTTTGGCGCGCCGCAATATCCGCAGGCGGGCAGTTTCGGATCGCGTGGCAAGATGGACAAATGCACCTTCTGCGCCGGTGGGCCGGAAGAGGACAATTCCCAGGCCGAGTACCAGAAATACGGTCGCAACCGGATCGCCGAAGGCAAGCTGCCGATCTGCGCCGAGATGTGCGCAACCAAGGCGCTGCTGGCCGGGGATGGCGACGTTGTGTCGGGCATCTACCGCGAACGGGTGGTGTCGCGCGGCTTTGGCTCGGGCGCATGGGGCTGGGGCACGGCCTATAACCAAAAGGGCGGCTGACCGGTCACGGTCTGACAGTTCAAGAAACGAAAACACCGGGCGGTCTGGCATCGCCCGGTGACCCTATTTCCGTCAGGAGTTTTGATATGCTGATACGCGGTCTTGCTGCCTTGTTCATGACGCTTTGCTTGCTGAGCGGAGCCGGCGTTTCGGCGCAATCCAGTGATCCCGCGCGCACAACAACCGGTGGGGCGCAAACGTTAGAGGATATTCTGGCCCGTCAGCGTGGCGAACGCATTGACGACAGTTTCCGCCGTGACGCCATCGGCAACCCAAGTGCCGCCGCGCCGATGAGCGGCCAGAACGGCACGCTGGGCGGCGTGTCCGATTCCGAGGTGTTCCGCGCGCTCAGGTATAACAAGGCCGATCTGAAATCCTCGGCGCGAGGCCCGGCCAGTACCGTGGTGATACAGGACGGCGGCATGTGGTGGCTGAAAATGCGCCACGGGCCGTTGCCGCGTTATGGCGGCTTTATGATGCTGGGGGTGGCGGTGCTGATCCTGGTGTTCTACCTGATCCGGGGCCGGATCATGATCGAAGGCGCGCGGACCGGAGAGACCATCCAGCGCTTTCATCTGCTGGAACGCATCGCCCATTGGTCGATGGCCATTCCGTTTGTTTTTCTTGGGCTTACCGGGTTGATCCTGTTGTTTGGACGCCGTGTTTTCATCCCGCTTTTGGGCAAGGAAACGTTTTCGCTGATCGCTTTGGGCGGCAAGTTGATCCACAACTACATCGCCTGGGTGTTCATGGCCGGGCTGATCCTCAGCTTTCTGCTTTGGGCCTGGAAGAACCTGCCGGACCGGTATGACCTGCCGTGGCTGGCGAAAGGTGGGGGGCTGTTTTCCAAGGGGGTGCATCCCAGTGCGGGCAAGTTCAATGCCGGGGAAAAGATCATCTTCTGGGCCGTGATTGTCCTGGGCACACTGATTTCGCTGACCGGCCTGTCGCTGATCTTTCCTTATCAGATCACCTTTGTCGCGCCGCTGTTCCAGTTTGCCAACGATATCGGCCTGCCGCAAATGCTGGGCTATGCACCGCTTGAAACGGCCCTTGCGCCGCAGGAAGAAATGCAGTTCGCCCAACTTATTCACATGGCCGTCGCGTTTGTGTTCATGAGCATCATCATCGCCCATATCTACCTTGGATCGGTCGGGATGGAGGGCGCATTGGAGTCGATGACCAAAGGCACGGTCGATGTGCAATGGGCCAAAGAACACCATGATAAATGGTATGAAGAGGTCAGCGCAGAATCCGCCAAAAAGGATACCTCTCCGACCTGAACCACCTTGTGAAACATGCCGCAAGCCGCCCGAGGCTTGCAATATGGGGCCGCGAGGCGCAGCATGGACGGGTGATACACCCTGACAGACGAGAGACGACAAACCGCTAGCAATGAACACCCAAGACTCGCCAAAGCGCGCCGCAACCGCCAGCGCCAGCAATGACTTTGGGGCCGATCTGGCCCTTGCATCGATTCTGGTAGTCGATGACGAACCGGGCATGCGCAACTTTCTGGTCAAGATCCTGTCGCCCCGCTGTAAACGGGTGGAACAGGCGGCCAATGTGGAACAGGCGTCGCGCCATCTGGACAACGCCCATTTCGACATCGTTATTCTGGACAATGTGATGCCGGGCAAATCCGGCCTTGAATGGCTGCGCGAACAGCGCAACGTGGGGTTTTTCGCCGATGCCATTCTGGTCACGGCCTTTGCTGATCTTGAAACCGCGATCAAGGCGCTGAGGGCAGGGGCGGCGGATTTTGTGCTGAAACCGTTCCGGTCGAACCAGATCCTGAATGCGGTGGCGCGCAGCATTGATCGCCAGCATTTGCAGCGCGAAAACTATCTGCTGCGACATGAATTATCGTCCGAGGCGATGGAAGGGCGCGGACGGCTGTTGGGCAGTTCCAAGGGCATTTCCGATATTCGTGATACCCTGAACCGGGTCGCCGCCCAACCCATCCCGATCCTGTTTACCGGCGACAGCGGCACCGGCAAGGAAATCGCCGCGCGCACGCTGCATGCCCTGTCGGACCGGGCCGACAAGCCGTTTGTGCCGGTCAATTGCGCCGCCGCATCGCCGCAGATCATTGCCAACGAGCTGTTCGGGTTCATTGACGCCGACCAGCAGCGTCAGGACGGGCTGTTGTTTCACGCGCGCGGCGGCACATTGTTTCTGGATGAGATCGCCGAACTGCCGCTGGCTGTGCAGGCGACGTTGCTGCGGGTGATCGAAGAACTGCGCATCCGCCCGATCGGGTCAACCCGCGAGGTGCCGCTGAACCTGCGGTTCATATTTGCCACCAATGCCGACCTTGAGGCGGCGGTCGAGGCGGGAACGTTTCGCAAGGACTTGTTCCACCGGATCAACGTGCTGAATATCGCCATGCCGACGCTGGTCGAACGCAAAGGTGATATAGCCGAGCTGAGCGGCATGTTCATGCGCCGGATATCGGCCGAACTGGGCGTGCCGCCGCTGACGCTGAGCGAAGAGGTGTTGTTAAAACTCAGCTGTTATGACTGGCCCGGCAATGTGCGGGAATTGCGCAACCTGATCGAACGTTCGCTGATTCTGGGGGAATTCCCGCCAGAGTTCAGCGATGCCGGGGATGGCAACTCTCCGGCGGCGGTGGATTCGTTGCAGGTGGTGGAACGCCTGCATATTCTGACGGTGCTTGATGCCTGCGACGGCAACCGGGCCGAGGCGGCGCGCCGTCTGGGCGTGTCGCGCAAGACCATCGACCGCAAATGCGCCATGTGGGATGCGTGATGCGGGCAGCGAGGCAAAAGAGGCTCCGGTAAGGCCGGGGCCGCCCTGGCGCAAATCGGTGCGGGTGCGGTTGCTGGCGATTGCGCTGTTGCCGATGTTGGTGGTGATGCCGCTGTTTCTGGGGCTTGTGGTGGCCAATTGGTCGTCCCGGTTCGACCGGCTGCTGATTGCCAAGGTCAACGGCGAGCTGACCATAGCCCACCAGTACCTGAGCCGATTGCGCGAACGCTCCAGCGAGCGGGTCGCCGCACTGGGGGCCTCGGCTGATTTCGCACGGACCCAAGCGACAGGCGATAACGCCGCCATGCAGGCGTTTCTTGAGGCAGAGCGCCGCAGCCTGGGGTTCGATTTCCTTTATTATGTTGCCGCCGACGGCGCTGTGCTGGCCGCCCCGTCCAGCGCCCGCCCGGATTATGGCAAATGGCCCGTGGTGCAGGCCGCACAGGCGGGGCAGGGCACCACGGAAGTCGACATTTTCAACGCCGATGATCTGGCTGCAATTTCCGGTGATCTGGCCGATCAGGCCCGCATCATGCTGGTGCCGACCAAGGCGGCAATGCACACCACCCGGACAGAGGAAACGCGCGGCATGGTGGTGCATACGGCCACCCCGGCGGCCACGGGCGGCGGCGTTTTGGTGGCCGGTACATTGTTGAACCGCAACCTTGATTTCATTGATACAATCAACGATCTGGTCTACCCGGAGGCCAGCCTGACCGAAGGCAGCCGGGGCACCGCGACGCTGTTTCTTGAGGATGTGCGCGTGTCGACCAATGTGCGCCTGTTCGAGAACGTGCGCGCGCTGGGCACACGGGTTTCGGTGGCGGTGCGCGCGTCGGTGCTGGACGGCGGGCAGGTCTGGCTGGACCGGGCGTTTGTGGTCAACGACTGGTATATTTCGGCTTACGAGCCGATCACCGACAGTTTCGGCAACCGGGTGGGGATGCTTTATGTCGGGTTCCTCGACAGCCCGTTTCGCGCCGCCAAACAGCGCACCCTGCTGATGATCGCCGCCGGGCTCATCGCGCTGATCGCGCTGTCGGTACCGATCTTCCTGCGCTGGGCGCGGGGCATTTTTCAGCCGCTTGAGGAAATGGTCGCCACCATCGCCCGGGTGGAACAGGGTGATCTGGGCGCACGATCCCGCAGCACCGGCACCGATGACGAGATTGCCCGCGTGTCCGGGCATCTGGACCTGTTGCTGGACCGGGTCCAGCAGCGCGACCGGCAACAACGCAACTGGGCCAGGGAACTGAACGACCGGGTCGAGGCCAGAACGCGGGAATTGCGCGAGGCAAATCAACGCCTTGAGGCAACGACCAAGCAGCTTGTGGTGTCCGAAAAACTGGCTGCCGTGGGCGAGATAACAGCCGGGATCGCGCATGAGATCAACAATCCCATTGCCGTGATTCAGGGCAATCTTGACGTGATCCGCGAAGGGTTGGGGGATAATGCCGCGGCGATGAAAACCGAATTCGGGCTGATCTATGAGCAGGTCCATTCGATCAATATTCTGGTCAACAAGTTGCTGCAATTCGCCCGCCCCGAGGAATACGCCGGGGTGATTGATCAGCATGTGCCGGATGATGTGATCAACGATTCGATCCCGCTGGTGCAGCATTTGCTGAACAAGGTGGACATAAATCTTGATCTGGATCTGCAAGCCGACCGGCCGGTGGCGATGAACCGCACCGAGTTGCAGCAGGTTCTGATCAATCTGCTGGTCAATGCCATCCACGCCATGCCGCAAGGGGGGCGGTTGAACCTGCGCACGCTCAACCGCGATGTTGGCGATGTCGAGGGCGTAGAGATCGAAGTGACCGATACCGGGTCGGGCATGTCGTCAGAGGTGATCGACAACATCTTTGACCCGTTCTTCACCACCAAACAAAGCGAAGGCACCGGGCTTGGCCTGTCGATCAGCCAGAAACTGGTGACGCGCAGCGGCGGGCGGATAAGGGTCGAAAGCAAGCCGGGCAGGGGCACCAGCTTTTTCATCTGGGTGCCAGGGGTGGAATAAGGCGGCGGCAATGCCGGTGTAACCTTGTGCAATTCAACGCTCTTGCCTGAAACGCATTCCCGGCCTAGCCTGTGGATCAGTGCAGTGAAGGGGAAATGCAAATGATCCTGACCACCACCGAGGGGCAGAAGAACCTGCCCAGATATTTTGCCCGTGTCATGACGATGCTTCAGGGCATCGAATATGGCCGGATTGACTTAGTGCTGGCGGATGGGCGCACATTCCGGGTCGAGGGGCTCAAACCCGGTCCCGCAATTGTGCTGAATGTGCATCATCCCGATCTTTTTGCCCGGCTGATCCGCGAGGGCGAACTGGGGTTTTCCGACGCCTATCTTGACGAATGGTGGAGCACTCCGGACCTGCAGGCCTTCATGGATCTGATGCATATGGGCGACAATATCGTTTACGATGATTTTCCGGGGATGGGGCTGGTGCGCGCCTATGAACGGATGCGGGCCTGGCTGCAAAGCAACACCAGGGCGCAGGCGCGCAAGAACATTTCGTATCACTATGATCTGGGTAATGAATTCTACCGGCTGTGGCTGGATGATACGATGACTTATTCCAGTGGCTTGTTCAAAACCGGACAAGAGAGTCTTGAAGCGGCGCAGATCGCCAAATATGCCAGCATCGTTGACCAGATGGACGTGCGCGCAGGCGATCATATCCTGGAAATCGGCTGTGGCTGGGGCGGGTTCGCCGAATATGCCGCGCGCGAGCGGGGGCTGCAGGTGACCGGGCTGACCATCTCGAAGGAACAGCTTAACTTTGCGCAGCAACGGATTGAAAAGGCAGGCTTATCCGATCAGGTTTCACTCAGGATGCAGGACTACCGGGACGAGACCGGAACCTATGATGGCATCGCCAGCATCGAGATGTTCGAGGCCGTGGGGCAGAAATACTGGCCGGTCTATTTCGACACGATCCGCGAGCGGCTAAAGCCGGGGTGCCTCGCGACGTTGCAGGTCATCACCGTGGGCGATCACCGCTGGGAGGCATACCAGCACAGCGTTGATTTCATCCGCAAATACATCTTCCCGGGCGGAATGCTGCCCAGCCCCGGTGCCTTGCGCGCCGAGGTTGAAAAGGCCGGCCTCAGCGTCGCGCGTTCGATCGAGTTCGGGGCCAGCTATAACCAGACCCTGCGCCGCTGGCACGAGGTTTTCAATGCCAGATGGGACGATGTTGCCGCGCTGGGATTTGACGACCGGTTCCGGCGGATGTGGAATTACTATCTGACTTCCTGTGCCGGGGCCTTTGACAACGCGACGGTTGATGTTACCCAAATTACAGTTTCACGGCCCTGATTCATGCGGAACACACTATATGACACCTAATGCCCCTCAACTTGCTGCCGCACTCTGCCTTGCGCTGCTTGCGTTCATCGTTTCCGGGCAATACATGCCATTGATGCCCGAAGGCACCGATTTTGGCTGGTTTACCTGGATCAATGTCGTCCTTGGCATCGTTTGTGGCTGGACGATCATGGGGCGGCGGGCCGGGCGCGGAATTACCGCAGCGGTCAACAACGGTATTGCCGGCATGGCGATGATGGTGTTTTGGGCGCTGTTCGTGCAAGGCGCTTACGAGATGTTTTCGCGCGCCCTGCGCAACCGCTATGATGGCCCGTTCGAAGCGCTGGGGGCGATATTTGTCATCGCCATGGATTTTGGCTGGAAAATGATGGTGCCCCACATCATCGTGACTCTTCTGGTCGGAGGGGTTCTGTCCGGGTTGGCGACGGAATATATCAAGAAAAAAAGCGTTTTGAAGCTGAGTTAAGGGAACCTGCATTTTCGTGCCCGATGTTTTCTTTTACGGAACGCTTTGCCATGTTCCCTTGCTTGAAATCGTGCTTGGCCGGCGGGTCGAACCGCAGGGTCTGGCCGGTGCAATTCTGGCCGATTACGCTGTGTTTGGCGTCGTCGGCCAGCCCTTTCCGCTTATCCGGGCCACGCCGGGGGGTAGTATTTCCGGGGTTCTGGCAAGCGGGCTGACCAGGGACGATCTGGCCCGGCTGGAGTTCTATGAAGGCGGCTACAGTTATGATCTGCGCCCTCTCACGGTTCAGCAAGGGACGAACGGCGCGGTTCAGGCCCAGGTATTCATGCCGCCCGGCGGTATCTGGCAAGCCGACGCGCCGTGGTCTCTGGATCGCTGGGTGGATGAATGGGCCCCGCAGAGCGAGCAGGCGGCCGTTGAAGTGATGGCACATTTCGGGCGGCTTAGCCCACAGGACGTCGCCAGGCGCTTTCCCGGCATCCGCATCCGAGCCGCGGCCTGGGTCGCGGCACAGGCGCGCGCCGGCGACCCCGACCGTGACCTGAGCCGCGACGTGGTGGTGCATGCGCATCATCGGCGCTACAGCAATTTCTTTGCCGCCGAGGAAATGGACCTGCAATACCGCCGTTATGACGGCAGTCTCAGCCCGGTGCTGAACCGGGGCGCGCAGATCCTTGGGCAGGCCGCCATTGTGTTGCCCTATGACCCGCGGCTGGACTCGGTGCTGATCGTCGAACAGTTTCGCGCTCCGCTTCTCATGGGCGGGGACCGTGCGCCGTGGCTGTGGCAACCGGTTGCAGGTCTGGTCGACCCGGGAGAAACGCCGCAGCAGGCCGCCCACCGCGAGGCCATGGAAGAGGCCGGTCTGACACTGACACGGCTGGAACCGGTTGCCGGCGTGTATTCCAGCCCCGGTGCCAACAGCGATTATCTGAACCTGTTTGTCGGGCTGAGTGATTTCACCACCCGCCAGGAAGGCGGCGGGCTGGCGGACGAGGGCGAAGATATCCGCGTCGACATCATCAGTTTCAGCGATCTGATGCAGGGGGTTGACCAGCGGCGCTATCGCGACATGCAATTGACGACCACGGCGCTGTGGCTGGCACGGCATCGTGATCGGCTGCGCGAGGCGGGTTGAGGAAGGGCGCTCTCGGCGTTACACCTGAATTCTAACTGACAATTCCGGGGGAATCCCATGCGCATAGCACGCGATCTGGCCGAGGCCGTAGGACATACACCACTGATCCGGCTGCGCCGCGTCAGCGAGGAAACCGGTTGTGAAATTCTGGGCAAGGCGGAATTTCTGAACCCCGGCCAGTCGGTCAAGGACCGCGCCGCCCTTTACATCATCCGCGACGCCGAGAAACGTGGCACATTGCGCCCCGGCGGCACCATTGTCGAGGGCACCGCTGGCAATACCGGTATCGGCCTGGCGCTGGTGGGGGCCTCGATGGGGTACGGCTGTGTCATCGTCATCCCCGAGACCCAGAGCGAAGAAAAGAAGGATATGTTGCGTCTTGCTGGTGCGCGGCTGGTGCAGGTGCCTGCGGCACCCTATCGAAACCTCAACAATTTTGTGCATTATTCAGAGCGTTTGGCCAAAGAACTTGACAAAAGCGAACCAAATGGCGCGATCTGGGCCAATCAGTTCGACAATGTGGCCAACCGGCAGGCGCATGTGGAAACAACCGGTCCCGAGATCTGGGAACAGACCGACGGCAAGGTTGACGGGTTCATTTGCGCGGTGGGTTCGGGGGGGACGTTGGCGGGGGTTGCCGAAGTGCTGCAACCCAAAGGCATAAAGATCGGTCTTGCCGATCCGATGGGTGCGGCCCTGTTTTCCTATTACACCACCGGAGTGCTGGCCACCGAGGGTTCCAGCATCGCCGAGGGCATCGGTCAGGTGCGCATTACCAGGAACCTTGAAGGGTTCAGGCCGGACATGTGTTATCAGGTGCCGGACACCGAGGCGCTGCCTTATGTGTTCGATCTGCTGCATGAGGAGGGGTTGGTTCTGGGGGGCTCATCGGCGATCAACATCGCCGGGGCGGTGCGCATGGCGCGTGAAATGGGGCCAGGGCACACCATTGTGACGGTTCTGGCCGATTACGGCACGCGGTATCAGTCCAAGCTGTTCAATCCCGAATTCCTGAGGGACAAAGACCTGCCGGTGCCCGACTGGATGACCAATGTTCCTGCCAGCATCCCCGGTGTGTTTGTCGAACAATGACCAGACCGCGCCATTATTTCGGGTTGGTTCTGGCGGCCCTGTTTATGTCGCTGTCACAATTCTGGTCCGGGGCCGCCACGGCGCAGGTGACACCAGACGGGAAGGCCTATTATCAATCCTGGCTGGTGACAGCGGAACGGGCCGAACGGGTGATCGATGCATCGCGCGCCTCGACCGCATCATTGGAAAAACTGCGTCTGGAAATCGTCGGATATCGCGAGAACTTTGCCCGGACGCGTGAACAGAACAGTGATCGGATTCAAACCCTGCAATCGCAATTGCAGGCATTGGGGCCAGCGCCCGATTCCGGCGTGGAACCAAGCGATATCGCGAAGCTGAGGGCAAGCCTGAATGAACAGATGGACGCCATGCGGGTACCACGGGTGGTGTCCGAAGAGGCCCATAACCGGGCCAACGGGCTGATCAGCGAAATTGACCGGATCATTCGTGTGCGCCAGACCAGACGCCTGTTGGCACGCGGGCCTTCGCCGCTGGTTCCGGCCTATTGGCCGGTCGCCTGGGGCGATTTCTGGAGTGCGCTGAATTCGCTGGTCAACGAAACCGCACAGAACTGGCAGGCCGAAGCCACGCGCGCCCGGGTGCGTCAGGACCTGCCGGCGATACTGGCGCTTTTCGGCCTGGGCGTATTGCTGTTGGTGCTGGGGCGGCGGTGGGCCGAAAGGTTGGGGGAATTCCTGCGCCGGTTCGGCGGGCGAGGATCCGGGGTCTGGGGTTTTGTTGTCTCACTGGCGCGGATTGTCCTGCCGCTGGTCGGTACGGTTTTTCTGGTGCGGGCGGTGACGATGACCGGTGTTCTGGGGCTTCGGGGCACGCTGATCGCTGAGTCGGTTCCGTACTGGGCACTGATCCTGCTGGTGTTCAGTTGGCTGAGCGATCAGCTTTATGCAGAGTACCGGAATATCAACCTGATGCCGGCCCCAAGGCACCGGCGTGGTGAAATGATCATCTATGTCAAACTGTTGGGCGTGGCGCTGGTTCTGCATGATGTGGTGGGTCTTTATGATCAGATCGAGAACATTTCCGACGCATCGCGCGCGGTTGTGGACTTTCCGATCATCGTGAGTGCGGCGCTTTTGCTGTTCAGATTACAGCGACTGGGCCTGAGCGCCGAGCAACCGGCAGACAGCGATGACCAACCCCGGCGGCGCAGCCGCAGCGTCCAGGGTTTCGTCGCCAGTATCAGGCGCGGCGCTGTGTTTCTGGCCCTGATCTCGCCCATTCTGGCCGGGCTTGGCTATGGCGCGGCGGCCGAGGCGATTGTCTATCCGGTCATCCTGACCCTGGCGGTCATTTCCATCGTTCTGATCCTGCAACGATTCTTCAGCGACCTCTATGCCTGGCTAATGTCGCGCGGCGATGAAATTGCATCGCGCGATACCCTGTTTTCGGTGCTGGTCGGATTCGCTCTGGCCCTTGCATCGGTGCCGGTGATCGCGCTTGTCTGGGGCGCGCGCCTGGCAGACATAACCGAGATGTGGTCGACATTTCTTGAGGGGTTTCAGTTGGGCGATGCCCGCATCTCGCCCACGGCGTTCGTGACTTTTGCGCTGGTCTTTGGGGTGGGTTATTCGATTACCAAGCTGCTGCAAAGCGGGCTGCGCACCAGCCTGTTGCCGAAAACCACGATCAATCCGGGTGGTCAGAACGCCATTGTGGCCTTTACCGGCTATATCGGCATCTTTCTGGCCGCTTTGGTCGCGGTGTCAAGCGCCGGGCTTGATCTGTCCTCGGTGGCCATCGTCGCCGGCGCGCTGTCGGTCGGCATTGGTTTCGGCCTGCAAACCATCGTGTCGAATTTTGTCAGCGGCATCATCCTGCTGATCGAGCGGCCCATCGCCAAGGGTGACTGGATCGAGGTGGGCGGCTTTGCCGGCTATGTGCGTGATATCTCGGTCCGCTCGACCCGGATCGAGACCTTTGACCGGGCCGATGTGATTGTCCCCAACTCGGATCTGATTGCCGGAACGGTGACCAATTATACCCGAGGCAAGACCATTGGCCGGGTCATTGTGCCGGTGGGGGTCGGCTATGGCACCGATACGCGCGAGGTCGAGAAAATCCTGCTTGAGGTGGCCAACGGGCATCCCATGGTACTGGCCAAGCCGCCCCCCAGCGTGGTGTTTCAGGGCTTTGGTGCCGATGCGCTGGATTTTGAAATCCGCGCCATTCTGCGCGATGTGAACTGGGTATTGTCGGTCAAATCGGACATGAACCACGAGATCGCCAAACGCTTTGGCGAGGCCGGGATCGAGATACCCTTTGCCCAGCGCGACATCTGGCTGCGCAACCCCGAAGCGCTGCCCGGCTCCGCCGCCGAACCCGACCGGTCCGAAGAGGACGCAAAATAACCCGGTCGCTTTGTGCCGATGATGTCTGAGCCAGACACGCCGCAGAGCAGGTTGGCCGGCAATCCAGCGGCAGCGCGCATGTGGAGCGCACCGGCAAGTTCAACCAATTCCGTCTGGGCAAGATCGAGAAAAAGGGTCACCTTGAACCGGCGTGTCTGCGTGCATCTGAACGGGTAGGGCCGGTTGATTGTTCCGGGCCGAGGGGCTGTGGGGGGCTTTGTTTGGAAAATGTTGTCGCACAGCAAAAAACCTGCCCTTGAATGTCGCGAACGGCTGACTATAAGGGGCCTTGCACCAAGTGCGGAGAGGTGGCCGAGTGGTCGAAGGCGCACGCCTGGAAAGTGTGTAGGCGGGAGACCGTCTCCAGGGTTCGAATCCCTGTCTCTCCGCCACCCACCCCAGTCTCTGTCAGCGCAGGCGCATTGTCCTTGTTTTCTCCCGATTTTTAGGGGGCTTGCGCCGTGCCATCGGCCTAAGAGACGACCGTGATGTCGCGGATCAGGGCAGTTTCCCCGCACCGTCTCTGTCGGCAGCATCACGCGCTTCGGTTAGGCCTAATTTCCCTGCTAACAGGGAATTAACAGGGAAATTTTGCGAAAACGGCCCTATTTGGCCCAGATCACGCGTTAATAACCACCAAATATCAAAGCGTTACGATTGATTTCCCTGCGCAAATTATCAGGGAGCTTTTTCACAATTATCAGGGAAGTTTCCAACGGGAACAGGGAATGACGCGCGCAGATCAGGGATGGTTTAGATCTCGGCTAAACCCGTAAATCCGCGCCTGCCTATCCCAGTCAAGCGGGATCGGTTTACGGATAATCTGTTCCAGGGTCAGTTCAGGCGGCTGGCGACCGTTGAGAATCACTTTCTGGATTGCGGGAGAAAGGAAGGCGAGCTGGGCCCGGGTGCGGATGTAGGATTCAGAGTGACGGGTTGCAGCGGCGATCTCGCTCAGCGGTTTGCCCTTATGCAGATCGGCGGTCCAAGTATGCGCGCGGGCCAGCGCACGCAACATCGTTCTGTCGGGGTCGGGCTCACGATCACCGGCGACGATTTTTCCCTCGACACCCCGCCGACGCAGCGCGAACGGCGCTTGGACCTGCAGCGTGGATGGATGGATCTCTTCGGGTTTCAGACCGAGTTCGTTTGCCAATTCCGTCGTTTGCAACTCCAGTACGATACGCCCTTTGGTCAGTTGACCTCCCGCCGTAATGTTTGCCAGAAGTTTGGGTGCCCCGTTCCACAGCCTCTGGGCCAGATCTTTAGCCCTGGTACAGACTGCGTCACTAACCTGAACATCTGGCATGACGCAAATCCGATGGCCGCGGGCGAGGTCGCTCAAGTGCCGCGCGATGATGTCCGCAACCGCCTGCTCCAGTGCCACTGCGGGCAAGCGCCAGCCGCGCGGATCAGTGCCGCCGGAGATCAGACGATTGGAGACATAGTACCGTAAGCGGCGTCCATGGCGCTGTGTATGTGTCGGCGTTAATCGGTCTCCGGTTTCGTCCCGGAGCTTACCGGTAAGCGGCGCGGCCCCGATCTTGGGGTGACTGCTCGCAGATCCGACCCGCGACCTTGGCCGAACGCTGGCGTCCTGCAACTTGGCCTGAACGCGATCCCACAACTCAATGTCGATGATGGCCTCGTGCTGCCCGACCCAGACATTGGTTTTGTGCTTGATCTTGCCGATGTAGATGGGATTACGAAGCAGCGCGTAGATCTGGCCGCGAGAGAAAAGATTTCCGCCCTGGGTCCGCCCCGATTTGAAGTGGTGCCGCTTTGACCGCAATCCCATTTCCGTTGTCTTGCGCATCACCGCATTCAGGCAGCCAAGCTGGACGTAAAGGTGAAAGATCACCTCCACCGTCTTCGCCTCGTTTTGACTGATCACAAGCCCTCTGGTCTTCGGATCGGGGTGGGGATCATAGCCAAGCGGCGGCACTCCACCCATCCACATACCCTTCTTCTTGGAGGCAGCGATCTTGTCGCGGATACGTTCGGCCGTCACTTCTCGTTCAAACTGGGCAAAGGACAAAAGCACGTTGAGTGTCAGCCGTCCCATCGAAGTGGCGGTGTTGAAGGCCTGGGTGACGGAGACGAACGAACAGCCTGCGGCGTCAAAGCGTGCCACGAGTTTTGCAAAGTCGGCCAGTGAGCGGGTCAGGCGGTCGATCTTGTAGACCACCACCATCTGGATACGGCCGGCGTCAATGTCGGCAAGCAAGCGCTGCATCGCAGGCCTCTCCAGCGTGCCTCCGGAGATGCCGCCATCATCATAGCGGGTCTTGTCGGCAACCCAGCGCTCATGCCGCTGACTGGCGATGTAGGCCGCGCAGGCCTCGCGCTGGGCGTCGAGCGAGTTGAAATCCTGGTCCAGCCCTTCGTCTGAGGATTTGCGCGTATAGATCGCACTGCGGATCCGTGGCTTGGTCATCTCGGTGCCGCGCCCTTCAGACCAAAGAACCGCGGCCCGGACCATCTGGTGCCAGTGATGGCACGGGCGATCGCCGACAGGGATGAATGGCGTTGACCGTCCCACAGGAACCCACCCTCAATGACATCGACTGCATGGGTTACGCCGTTCCATTCCCGGATTAGCCGTCCGCCCGGCTTGAGCGCGGGGCTCCTGCTGTCAGTCTTTTCATCTGTCATTCTCGCAAGCTTTTCGACAAAGCCTTTTGGCAGCCCCCCGAATTGGTGCGCCTGAGCCTCGAATGCCAAAAACCGGCGTAGGAATGGCCTGCTTAGCCGCTTCGGGACCGGCGTGCCGAAGATCTCCGACCAGACGGCAATCAGGGCCGTCCGGTCCATGGTCTCAAAGTCTGCGATCAATTGCATCATCGGGCACCCTCGGCGCGGCCTGTGATGCGGTACGTAGCCGTGCCGCCGGGTTTGGCGGGGTCAGTCCGATCAATGGTGTATCCGGCCTTCCTGAGCCCGCTCAGGGCTGCACGGACCGAATGAGGTTGCCAGCCTGTGACAGATTGCAGGGCGGCAAGATCGGCACCGGCCTTGCGGCTCAGCAACTTGCGCAGGATGGCGGCTTTCGTTTCGCGCGGGGCTGTTGTTTTGGATTTTGGCATGTCTGTTCCTCGGAGATGCCGGGCCAGCGGAATGCTGGCCCAGGTACCGAGGTGCGCCCGGGGGCGGGCCGGGCGTGGTATCAGTGACGCTCGTGTCAGGCGGCAAGTCCAGTCCGGAGTGAGCGACCTACCGGCTATTGCGAAGGTTTGGGGACTTTCACCCCCATTTTCCTCAAAGCGTCGAGGACCTGCTGCCTCTTTGTTCGCTCACACTCAGCTTCAGCCTGAACGGCAGGGCCAACTTCCAGCATGATACGGATAGCTTCGAGCAAAGATGCTTTGTGGCCTTTCAGCCCTTTTTTGCAGAGAGCAAGATAACCGGCTTCAATCCCGTCGAGCTTGACTGTTTTGCCATCCGGTGTCCGCGCGTCGATGGGCTGGTTCAGGATATTGGCGGCATCTTGCACGATTTCTGATTTTGACTTTGGTCGCCCCTTGGGATTGCCTGATTGGCCTTTCTTCCAACGCGAGGTTTCCGGGGGAGAGCCAAATCCAACTTTTTTCTCGTCAGTCATTTGTCACCCTCCGATCTGTCCACCTTGTAGCCCATGTTTTCGAAGGCTTTCAGGATTTTTTCTTTTTTTGCAGCAGGCCCATCGACATCGGTTTGTGCCTGGCCTGCGTCTTCGATAATCCGCCGCTGCAGGGAAAGGGCCTGTTTGTCGCCCTGCAGGGCCAGTTCACGCAGTTTCCAGATCAAGGCGTCGCGGATAGGCATCCGCCGTTCGTCATCCCGGATCCGGACCTTGCGGTTGAGCACCTGTTGCAAAACCGTGTTGAGGTCTTTCGGTTTGCGGGGGCGGCCGCGCGGGTTACCGGATTTACCCTTTTGAAACTGTGTGTGTTTTGGCGGGTTCATAAAGCCAGTAGTTGGGGCATCGCGATCAGTCATGCGGCGACCTCCACTGATTGCGTGGCGAATTCATTGGCACGCTCGATCACCACATCGCTGAAGGTCTGATCTGTGTTGTCGAGCTTTGCGGATTGGCCAGTTGCAGCCTCAAAGCGGCGGCAGATCACATCACAGTAGAGCGGGTCCAGTTCAACCAGTCGCGCAATACGGCCTGTGCGTTCGGCGGCCAGAAGCGTCGTGCCAGAGCCGCCAAAACCATCGAGCACGATCTCGCCGCGTTTTGTGACATCCTTGATCGCGTCAGCAACCAGGGCGACAGGCTTGACGGTTGGATGCAGTGCCAGGTCTTTCTGATTGGCACCAAAGCTGTTGACGCCGGGATAGTCCCAGACATTGGTGCGATATCTGCCGGTTTCGCCGAGACCAAAGGTGTTGGTATGGGGCGCAGTGCCAACTTTGTAGACGAAGACAAGCTCATGCTGGGAACGATAGAATGTGCCCATTCCGCCGTTGGATTTTTTCCAGACCACGAGATTTTTGAGCTCAGAATAGATTTTGTCACCAGCGGCCTGCAATTCAGTGATGTGTCGCCAATCCATACAGACAAAGTGGATGGCACCGTCGACGCTGACATTGGCCATCGCGCTAAGCGCGTTTTCCAAAAAGGCGGTGAAGCTTGCCGTATCCATCTCGCCGGACGCCATGGCAAACTCGCGGTGCTGGATCGCGCCAGAGCCGCAAACATGTCCGCCAATCTTCACGTTGTAAGGCGGGTCGGTGAAGACCGCGCGAGCGCGATCAGATCTCATAAGAGCAGAGTAAATATCTGGTTTCTGCGCATCGCCACAGATCAGCCTGTGTTCCCCGAGCAACCAGACATCACCGGGTCTTGTCACAGCAGGGGCGGTCTCAATACCAGATACATCGTCGTCGGGATCGGTTTCGTCTGCATCGGGGCCGTCAAGCAGGAGGTCCAACTCGGCAGTTTCAAAGCCCGTGATTTCCAGATCAAAGTCCATATCCAACTCAGACAAAGCCTGAAGTTCGATGGCAAGAATGTCGTGATCCCAGCCAGCAAGCTCAGCAAGGCGATTGTCGGCAATGACATAGGCACGACGTTCGGCTTCGTTGAGATGCGCCAATTCAATCGTCGGCACCTTGCCCAGGCCCAGCCGCTTTGCCGCGGCAACACGGCCATGGCCTGCAATGACGATGCCATCGGATCCGATTAGAACTGGATTCAGGAAACCAAATGTTCTGATTGATGTGGCGATCTGGGCAATCTGTTTTTCAGAATGCGTACGCGCATTGCCATCATAAGCAATCAGTTTGCCAGGATCGCGATTTACAACTTTCAGCTGGGTTTCAGCGGGAAGGGTCGGAGCCTGAGCTCCGTCAGAGATTATAGACATAGGGGTTACCCCACAATTTGTGCGTCGTCCGGCATGCCGGGGCTGACGCTGGCGGCACCCCTGTCTGGGAAGTGCCGCCGATTTCAAGGAATGTGAAGGCCGAGCCATCTATAGCTCTTTGCGAAGGGCCGGATTGCTCCGGCACAAGATCGGCAGGCCCTCCCACCAATCACTTCGCTTTCGTGTTTCGTGCAGGGCTGATCGCCCTGCACGAGTTTTTTCATTTATGCGGCGCGTTTGCCAGCTTCAGCCAACAACTGCATATCGATCTGAAGAATTTCAGGGTCAATGTCAGCGAGGCCATAGAAATGTTCAGTCATCTAAAAGAACACAGTCATTTCTTCCACCGTCAGCTCTTCAAGCCTCAACACAGGAATATCATCGAGCCCGATCAGTTTGGCTGCTGCAACAAGGCCATGTCCGGCAACAATTCTGTCGTACTTATCAATCAGCACCGGCGTCAGTATTCCCATGCGATAGAGGCTGTCCTCGATTTCTGCATGGTCTTCGGCATTCAGCCGTTCAGCCAATTGAATTGCGTTTGAGAGCTTCTCCGGTGGTTTCCGGAACAGCCGGTCGCGCAAAACATCCGCGACCATGTAGGTTTCAAGATCCATTCGATGGGCCATAATATATCTCCAAATCCATCAGTTTGATACGCACCAGAAATTGGCCGCGTACGGAAACTGCGACGCTAGAGCGACACAGCGGTTCATGTGATGTATGGGAGGCCGGACCAACATCAGTCCTGTACGAAGGGCCACAATTGCAGCGCGAGAGAGGAAAGCCTCCGATCCGTCTCACTTCGTTTTCTTAGTCCTTGATTACTTAGGTGGAGGATTCAGTTTCCGCAAGGAATAAATCGCCTAGTGCTCAAAATTTATTCAATGTTACTAAGCGTTTAAACGCCTTGCCTCAAAATTGATGAAGTAAAACAAACGCTTCTTGATGGGCTTTTCTGCGTCAGAGCAACTTCAAATCTGCTCGTCAACCACAGATCAACCTGGTTTTCTCGCTGATGGATCGAGAAGTTCGCCGCCGGGAACGTTCAGTGCGATGGCGATTCTTTCCACCACTTCGATCGTTGGATTCCGGGCTCCCCGCTCCAGATCACTGATGTAATACCAACCGGCCCAATCATTGACCTGTGGTTGCCCAATTTCGAGTTGCGATTGATTTGATGCGCCCGGTTTCGGCGGTCAGGCGGTTCCAGGCATCACAACAGGCATCGACGATTGAGTACGATGTATCCCCGCACGGTGCGCAAGCTCCTCCTGCGACCAGTCTTTCGACTGGCGCAACTGACGCATGTTGAGGCTATCTCGACACCGATCCCAACACAGGCCGGCGTTTGGGAAATTACCGCCCAGAGCGTCCGCGTCGGGAAGATTGCATGGTGTTCTAAGCCAAGTTGCCGTTAGCGATAATCACAGTGTTCCAGGTGGGATCACTACAGTCACTGTGCGTAACCATTCGCTGGTGCTGGATGGACAAGAGCGATAATTCGCGATTGAATTTCCCCGACTTTAACAACGCTGTCGGCGAGTTATGGTCGGCCGATCGGTAGCACACAGGCTCATAACCTGAAGGTCGTAGGTTCAAATCCTACTCCCGCAACCAA
>Ga0209121_10001102_pt1 | contig 28218 bp, 17 predicted proteins | sample Cruoilmetagenom3_FD_187292 | JGI IMG/M metagenome (GOLD analysis project Ga0209121, IMG submission 187292) | Oil polluted marine microbial communities from Coal Oil Point, Santa Barbara, California, USA - Sample 3 (SPAdes) (version 2) | ecosystem: Environmental > Aquatic > Marine > Oil seeps ...
TACTAATTGCTGGTTTAGTCATTCTAATTGTTACCGTTATTTTAGTTAATGTTTTTGTAAATATCTTGTAGTTTACTTGTAGTTATACATCAAAAAAAAAGCGCAATTTTATAAAAATTGCGCTTTTTTTTTATTCTTTAAAAATCTTACATTTCTAAAGCTTTCTTGATATCGTTATTCATTAACAATTCTACTGGGTTTTCAAGCGCTTCTTTAATAGCTACTAAGAAACCAACAGACTCTTTACCATCAATAATTCTATGGTCATAAGATAATGCTAAATACATCATTGGGTGAATTTCCACTTTACCATCTACAGCAATTGGTCTTTCAATGATATTGTGCATACCTAAAATTCCACTTTGAGGAGGGTTAATAATTGGTGTAGATAACATACTACCAAAAACACCACCATTAGTAATGGTAAATGTACCACCTGTCATTTCATCTACAGTAATTTGTCCATCTCTAGCACGAAGTGCTAAACGTTTTACTTCAGACTCAACACCTCTAAAGGTTAAGTTTTCAGCTTTTCTAATTACAGGAACCATTAAACCTTTAGGTCCTGATACAGCAATACTAATATCACAAAAATCAAAAGAGATCATTTCTTTACCATCCATCATAGAGTTTACTGCTGGATACATTTTTAAAGCTCTAACCACTGCAAGCGTAAAGAAACTCATAAATCCTAAACCAACGCCGTGTTTTGCTTTAAAGTCGTCTTTATATTGTTTACGTAACTCAAAAATTGGCGTCATGTTCGCTTCGTTAAACGTAGTTAACATTGCTGTAGTATTTTTCACCTCCACTAAACGCTCAGCTACTTTACGACGTAACATAGATAATTTAGAACGCGATTCTCCTCGAGATCCACCTGTTGGTGTTCCCATAGATGGTACTGCTTTTACAGCATCTTCTTTGGTTACTCTACCAGCTTTACCTGTTCCTGTAACAGCAGCAGCATCCATACCTTTTTCAGCTAAAATCTTTTTTGCTGCAGGACTTGCTGTACCTGTTGCATAGGTAGTAGCCTTAGGCGTTTCTACTTTTGGTGCTTCGGCTTTAGGCGCTTCTGCTACTGGTGCTTCTGTTGTAGCTCCTCCTTCTGGTTTTTCTGCACTTGTATCAATTAAACATACAACTGCACCTACAGCAACAGCGTCTCCTTCTTCTGCTTTAAAGGTAATAGTACCACTTGCTTCTGCAGGAAGTTCTAAAGTTGCTTTGTCGCTATCTACTTCTGCAATAGCTTGGTCTTTTTCTACATAATCACCTTCTTCAACTAACCATGTTGCTATTTCTACTTCTGTAATAGATTCTCCTGGTGAAGGAACTTTCATTTCTAAAATCATGCTCTATAATTTTATTTTATATTATCTCTGATTATTTTTTGTTTTATCAAAAACGAAATCAATTACTTCTTGATGACGTTTTTTAGATCTTACAGAACTACCAGCTGCTGGTGCACCATAAGGTCTTCTACTTGCTACTCTAAATGTTTTGGCTTCGTCTAAATGCATTAACATATGACTATAAGCACCCATATTTCTTGGTTCTTCTTGTGCCCAAACTACATCGTCTGCATTTTTATATTTACTCAATACCTCACGAATATTTTGTGTTGGTAATGGGAATAGTTGTTCTATACGTACTAAAGCTACATCCTCTCTTTCTAACTTTTCTTGTTCTTCTAATAAATCATAATAGAACTTTCCGGTTACAAAAACTAATGTTATTACTTTATCGGTTTTCGCTTTTTTATCATCTATTAGCATTTGGAAGCTTCCGTTAGCTAATTCATCAACAGTAGAAACTACTAATGGATGACGTAATAAACTTTTAGGAGTAAATACAATTAAAGGTTTTCTAAAATCTGCTTTCATTTGTTTACGTAACAAATGGTACATATTTGCTGGTGTAGTACAGTCTACAACAAACATATTATCTTTAGCACAAAGCTGCAAGTATCTTTCCATTCTTGCAGAAGAGTGTTCTGCTCCTTGACCTTCATAACCATGTGGTAATAACATTACCAAACCGTTTTGTAGTTTCCATTTATCTTCTGCTGCAGAGATATATTGGTCTAGCATAATTTGTGCTCCATTACTAAAGTCTCCAAATTGTGCTTCCCAAATGGTTAGTGTTTTAGGGCTTGCCATAGCATAACCATAGTCAAAACCTACCACACCATATTCTGATAACAAGGAGTTGTAAATAAAGAATTTTCCTTGTGTATCACTTATATTATTGTGTAATATAATTTCTTCTTCGCTGTCTTCTACTTTTACAACGGCATGTCTGTGAGAGAATGTACCTCTTTCTACATCTTGCCCAGAAATTCTAACATCATATCCTTCTTCTAAAAGAGTTCCGTATGCTAAGTGTTCTGCCATTGCCCAATCTAACCTGTTTTCATCAAACATGGTTTGTCTAGATTCGATAAGACGAGAGATTTTACGAATGAATTTTTTATCTTTTGGAAGGTTAGCAAGCACTTTAGTTATTCTTGCTAATTCTTCTTTAGCATAGGTAGTATCTACCGTTTGCATCATTCCGTCTTCTTGTACAGCAGTAAATTCTACCCATTCATTACTCATAAATGGTGTGATTTCTGTTGTTTTATCTTTACGAGAATCTTCTAATTTTTCTTCTAAAGAATTTTTATAATCTTCTTCTAATTTAGTAACATAAGATTTATCAATAACCCCTTCTGCAATTAATTTTGCTGCATAAATATCTCTAGGATTTTTATGTTTTGCAATTGCTTTATATAGTAAAGGCTGTGTAAATTTAGGCTCATCACCTTCATTATGTCCGTATTTTCTATATCCTAATAAATCGATAAAGACATCACGCTTAAATTTCATTCTAAAATGAAGCGCAAATAAAACGGCATGTACTACAGCTTCTGCATCATCTGCATTTACGTGTAATACTGGAGAAAGTGTTACTTTACCAACATCTGTACAGTAGGTACTTGATCTTGCATCTAAGTAATTGGTGGTAAAACCTATTTGGTTATTAACTACAATATGAATGGTTCCGTTTGTTTTGTAACCATCTAATTGTGCCATTTGTACAATTTCATATACCAAACCTTGTCCTGCAATTGCAGCATCACCATGTACTACTATAGGTAATACTTGCGATGGGTTTTCTGGATATTTATCGTCTTGTTTGGCTCTTGCAATACCTTCTACTACTGCTCCTACAGTTTCTAAATGCGAAGGGTTAGGTGCAATATTTAGGTTTATCTTTTTTCCTGCGTCTGTTATTCTATCACTAGTCCAACCTAAGTGATATTTTACATCTCCATCAAAGATTTCTTGTTCGTAATCTTTACCATCAAACTCACTAAAAATGTCTTTAGCAGATTTACCAAAAATATTTGTAAGTGTACTTAAACGACCACGATGTGCCATTCCCATTACAAATTCTTTTACATCATATTCTGATGCTTTTTCAATTAAAGCATCTAATGCAGGTATTAAAGACTCTCCTCCTTCTAAAGAGAAACGTTTTTGACCTACATATTTAGTATGTAAAAAGCTTTCAAAAGAAACTGCTTCGTTTAATTTTTTAAGTATGTGTTTTTTTTCGTCTACAGAAAAGTTTGGCTGGTTGTCGTTTACACTCAATTTACTTTGTACCCACTCTTTACGGGCTACATTTCTAATGTACATATACTCAATACCAATAGAGTTACAATAAATAGCTTCTAAGTGGTTGCGTATTTCATGAAGTGTTTGCGCTCCAATGCCTAAAGTTTCTCCTGCACTAAAAACAGTATTAAGATCTGCTTGTGACAGACCAAAGTTTTCAATTTCTAGCGTTGGCGCATATTTCCGCCTTGCTCTTACAGGGTTTGTTTTTGTAAACAAATGACCTCTGGTTCTGTAACCATCTATTAGTTTTACAACTTGAAATTCTTTTTGAACGTGTTCTGGTATTTGAACAGAAACACCTTCTACAATTTCTCCTTCCATGCCATAGTCTTCACTACCAAAGTCGTAACCTTGAAAAAAGGCTCTCCAACTTGGCTCTACAGAGTCAGGGTTTTGTAAATATTGGTCGTATAATTCAGCAAAGTATGCTGTATGTGCTGCGTTTAAAAAGGAATATTTATCCATTATTTTTTTTGAAAGAATCTAGCTTCAACAAAATTTATTCAAAAATACAACTTTTACTAAAAATAGATGTAGTTTTATTATATTTATAACATATAATTTAACATTTTTAGTAATTATGAATAAATCTGCGTCTTTAGCCCATAAAATTATTGTTTTTTTTGTGTTTGTTTGTGTTTTCACAACATCTGCTAAAGCACAAGATAATAATGTGAAACAAAAAAGTGAATTTTGGCAAAAAGTTCGTTTTGGTGGCGGAATTGGTTTAAGCACAAGCAATAATATTTTTAGTGCAACAATAGCTCCTAGTGCTATTTATCAATTTGATAATACCTTTGCGCTTGGTGTTGGTTTAAGCGGTTCATACTTAAGAAACAAAAACACCTTAAGAAAATATAAATCTACAATTATAGGTGGTAGTATAATAGGACTGTACAACCCTATAAATGAAATACAAATTTCTGGTGAATTAGAACAAAATAATGTTAGCAGAAATTTTGATGATTCTAGTTATAGCGATGAAAACTATTGGTCTCCTGCTCTTTTTGTTGGTGCTGGTTACAGAACACGAAATGTAACTATTGGTGTAAAGTACGATTTACTCTATGATGATAACAAAAGTATTTATGCAAATGCATGGTCTCCTTTTGTTAGAGTTTATTTTTAATAAACTAGCTGTACTTATTTTTAAACCATACTTTTTGCCATTCGCGCTTTAATATTAAAAAGGCTACATCTTCTGCTAGTTTAACAGTATCATTACCATTTAAGGCTTTGACTTGTTTTTCTGGCACATCTATAATATAAAGGAGGTTTAAATAATCGGCAAATTTTTCTTGAATAAGTCTGTACACCTCTTCATGAAGTAATAATTTTAAACTTGATGGTAGTATTTCTTCATCAAAATCTAAATCTATATTCGCAAAAAGAAAATCTTTATTAAGCTGTTGTATTAGCTTTTTATAAAGAGCAAGTTGGTTTGCTTCTTCTATTAAATCATTAAAAGTTGCTGGTAGCTTCATTGTTATCCTTCCTGCACAACAGGTTTCTATTTTAATTTGGTTTTTATATAGTAAGGATCCAATCTTTTCAGGAAGGATATTAAACCGTTCTATTCATTAATTGATTACCAAATTGTATTAATGCTGCTTTGTTTTCTTCAGAAATATGCAAACTTTCTAAAACTGAAAATGCTTTATTGGTATACATTGCTATAGCTTGCTTTGTTGCTTCGGCAGAACCACTTGTAATAAATATTTCTTTTGTCGCTTCAATTTTATCAGAAGCATCTTTAGGATTGATACTAAACAAATGTTGCAATTGTATTTGATCTTCTTCTGAAGAAAATTCTAATGCTTTTAAATATAAATACGTTTTCTTGTTTTCAATAATATCACCTCCTACTTGTTTACCAAAAGTTTTAGGATCACCAAAAGCATCTAAATAATCATCTTGTAATTGAAAAGCAATACCTAAATTTTTACCAAATTGGTAAATGGTGTTTTGGTCTTCGTTATTAGCTTCTGCAACAATGGCTCCCATTTGCATAGCAGCACCAACCAAAACAGCCGTTTTGTATTCAATCATTTTTAAATACTCTGCAATAGTAACATCATCACGCGTTTCAAAGTCTACATCATATTGTTGTCCTTCACAAACCTCTAATGCTGTTTTACTAAACAGTTTAGCTAACGCCTGAAAAGTTTCTGGATTATAGTTTTCAAAAAGCTGATACGCTAAAATTAGCATGGCATCACCAGAGAGAATACCTGTATTTATATTCCATTTTTCATGTACTGTTTCTTTACCTCTTCGTAAAGGAGCATCATCCATAATATCATCATGAACTAAAGAAAAATTATGAAAAACCTCAATACTTAAAGCAGCATCTAAGGCTTTATTATAATCACTATTAAAGATTTCTGCTGTCATTAAAGTTAAAACAGGACGCAATCTTTTTCCGCCTAACTCTAATATATAATGAATAGGGTTATATAGTGTTTCTGGCTCTCGTTTAGAAACAAATTTCTCTAAATAGGAAACAAATGCTTCTTGGTAAAATAGGATGTTTTGCATCCTGCAAAAATAAGTGAATTATAAAAATTCAAAGCAATTCTTTTAGTAAATGTTAAGAAATTATAAATACTTAGGAAACTTTTTTTGTTTTTAAAGTTTCCTAACGTACCTTTGCAACGCATTAAAAAAAAGCTTTAGCATTTAATAGCACTATGACAATGAGAGAAAGAATTATACAAAAATCTGGAGAGCTGTTTTTAGAACTAGGTTTTAAAAGCGTTACCATGGATGATATAGCCAATGAATTGGGCATATCTAAAAAAACAATTTATCAGCACTTTGCTAACAAAACCAAATTAATTGAAGCTACTACTTTAAATATATTTGAGAATATTTGTGACGGAATAGATTGCATTTGTAACGCATCACACAACCCAATTGAAGAATTGTATGACATTAAAATGTTTGTCATGCAGTATTTACAAAAGGAAAAAACATCACCACAGTACCAATTAAAAAAATACTATCCTAAAATATACAAAAACCTACATTTAAAGCAATTTGAAAAAATGCATAAATCGGTTAAAGAAAGCATTAAAAAAGGCGTCGAAACAGGTTTATATCGTCCTAATATAGATATAGATTTTATTTCTAGAATGTACTTTAATGGCATGACAGGAATTAAAGACAATACTATTTTCCCTTCCCAATTATTTACGCTAGACTATTTAATGGAAAGCTATCTAGAATACCATTTAAGAGCTATATGTAATGAAAATGGCCTTTTAACATTAAACAAATTTATAAAAACCAATCAATCATAAACGAATGAAAAAAAGAATCACACTTCTATTCTTTTTAATAACAGCAGTAGTTTTTTCGCAAGAAACAACAACAAGCTTTAGTTTGCAAGATGCAATAGATTATGCTTTAGAAAATAACAGAACTGCAAAAAATGCAGCTCGTGATATTAAAGCAGCCAAATTACAAAAATGGGAAACTACAGCAACAGGTTTACCACAAATAAACGCAAGTGTAGATTACCAAAACTGGCTAAAGCAACAAGTATCGCTTCTTCCTGCTAGCTTATTATCTGACGCAACAAGAAATGAATTAGGATTAGGAGTTAACGATCAATTTCCTGCAGTATTTGGTACAAAACAAAGCACTACTGCTTACGCAACATTAACACAAAAACTGTTTGATGGTTCGTATTTAGTTGGTTTACAATCTGCAAAAGTATTTTTAGAAATTTCTAAAAACGCAAAAGAGAAAACCGATTTAGAAGTAAGAAAAGCAGTTATAAACGCCTACGGAAATGTATTACTAACCGAAGAAACCATTGCTGTTTTAAACCGAAACATTGCTGTTTTAGAAAAAAATATTTTTGAAATTACTAAAATATATGAAAATGGTTTAGAAGAAGAAGAAAGCGTAGAACAACTACAAATTACACTTTCTGGAGTACAAAGCCAATTACAAAACACATTAAGACTAAAAAAACTAGCATACCAAATGTTTAACATTACGGTTGGCTTAGACGTAAACACTCCTACTACATTAACAGATAACTTAGAAGGCTTAGCTAACTTCAACACTGTTATTAGCTTATTAGATGCAGATGAAAATGTTGAAAATAATGTAGATTATAAAATAGCTGTAAATGATAAAACCTCTAAAGAGTTACTACTTAAACTAGAAAAAAGTAAAGCTTTACCAACTTTAGACGCTTTTATAAATGGAGGTTACGCTGCTTACAATGAAAAATTTCACTTTACAAACAGTGACCAAAAATGGTTTGGTTCTTCCTTATTTGGTGTAAGCTTAAACATACCAATATTTAGCTCTGGTATGCGTAGCGCTTCTACACAAAGAGCAAAAGTAAACCTTGAAAAAGCACAAGATGATTTAACAGAAACACAGCAACAACTAAAATTACAAATTGCTGCTGCTAAAAGCGATTACCAATTTGCTATAGAAGATTATGAAAATAAAAAATCGAACTTAAATCTTGCAGAACGCATTGAACAAAAAAATCAAATCAAATTTTTTGAAGGTATTTCTTCAAGTTTCGATTTACGTCAAGCGCAAACACAACTATACACAGCACAGCAAGAATTATTACAAGCTATGCTAGATGTTATAAATAAAAAAGCAGAATTAGAAACTGTTTTAAATGAAATACCTAAAAACTAAAACAATCAGAAAACATACTATAATGAAAAATATATATTCACTATTCTTACTTACTCTTTTAACTGTTTCATGCGGAGGCGAGAAAAAGAAAAATTCTGTAGAAAATATTTTAGCAACCGAAAACCTAGAAAAAATAAGAGCTAAACGTACAGAACTTGTAGATGATCAAAAGATTATTCATGATAAAATTACCTTATTAGACCAAGCCATTTCTAAACTAGATACTGTTAGAAAAGTACCTTTAATAACCACATTTACTGCAAAGCATGAAGTATTTAAACACGTACTAGAAATTCAAGGTAACGTAACTACCAAAAACCTGATTGTAATCTACCCAGAATACAATGGTATACTTTCTAAAATATACGTAAAAGAAGGACAAAAAGTTACTAAAGGTCAATTGTTAGCTAAAATTGATGATGGTGGACTAAGCCAACAGTTAACCCAATTACAAATTCAAGCAGATTTAGCAAAAACTACTTTTGAGCGTCAAGAAAGACTTTGGAATCAAAAGATAGGAAGTGAAATACAATACCTACAAGCAAAATCTAATTACGAAGCACAAACACAAGCAGTAAACCAACTACAACAACAACTAAACAAAACCAATGTAAAAGCTCCTTTTTCAGGAACTATAGATGATGTTATTACCGAACAAGGTAGTGTTGTTGCCGCAGGACAATCACCATTAATACGTATTGTTAATCTAGATGAAATGTACATAGAAACAGATGTACCAGAAGCTTATATTACTAACATTACCAAAGGAAAAGAGGTTACTGCAGAGTTTCCTGTTTTAGGTAAAACGGTTGAAACCAATGTACGTCAAGCAGGAGATTTTATAAACCCAACAAATAGAACTTTTAAAATAGAAGTTGCTATTCCTAATAAAGACAAGTCTATAAAACCAAACTTAACAGCAAAACTTAAAATTAATGATTACACCAATGAAAACGCAGTACTAATTCCGCAAAGTATTATTTCTGAAAATGCAGAAGGCGAGCAATATGTTTATGTTGTAAATGACAAAAACGAAAACAAAGAAGGTGTTGCTAAAAAAGTCATCATTAAAACAGGAAGAACACAAGGAGATGTTATTGAAGTTTTAGAAGGGATTGAAAATGACGCAGAAATTATTAAAGAAGGTGCTCGTAGCGTAAAAGATGGGCAAACCGTTAAAGTGATTAATTATTAAAAAAGTTTCCAGTGTATAGCCTTGACGTTTATTAAAAACAAAAGGCTATAAACTATTTAACGAATATACTTTCCATCCATGGGTACAAATAAAAAAAATACAGATAAGGAGTTTAGCTTATCCTCTTGGGCAATTAACAATAAGACTACTATGTACGCGCTTATTGCTGTTATATTTTATATTGGTGTTTCTGCTTTTTTTAGCATGCCAAGAGAAAATTTTCCAGAGGTTAATGAAACTAAAATATACGTAAGCTCTGTTTTTCCTGGTAACACAGCTGAAGACATTGAAAAGCTTATAACAGATCCTTTAGAAGATAAATTAAAATCGATAAGTAATGTAGTAGAAATCACCTCAACATCACAAGAAGACTACTCGATGGTTGTTGTAGAATTTGATGAAAACATTACTGTAGAACAAGCAAAACTAAAAGTAAAAGACGAAATAGACACCGAAACTTCTGGAGAAGATTGGCCTACTTTTAACGAAGCTAAAATAGAACCAGATGTATTTGATTTAAGTCTTTCTGAAGAAATGCCTATTCTAAATATTAATATTTCTGGAGATTATCCTGTAGAAAAATTAAAAGACTTTGCAGAATACCTTCAAGAAGAAATTGAAGATATACAAGAAATTAAAAAAGCAGACATTCGTGGTGCTCAAAACAAAGAAGTAGAAGTAGCTGTAGATATTTATAAAATGATGGCTGCCAATGTTACTTTTAACGATGTAATTGGCGCTATTAAAAGTGGAAACGTAACGATGTCTGCTGGTAATTTAATTACAAGCGGACAAAGACGTACTATTAGAATATTAGGAGAAATTGAAAAACCTTCTGAGCTTAAAAACTTTGTAGTTAAAGCAGAAAATGGCAATGCCATTTACCTTAAAGAAATAGCAACGGTTACTTTTAAAGAAGAAGACAAAACCACATTTGCACGTGAGTTTGGTGAACCTGTTGTTATGCTTGACGTAAAAAAACGTGCAGGTAAAAACATGGTAGCTGCAGCAGAACAAATACAAGTAATTGTTCAAGACGCTATAGACAATGTATTTCCTCAAGATTTAAAAGTAACCATCACTAATGACCAATCTCCTAAAACCATTGGTCAAGTAGATGATTTGGTAAACAATATTATTTTCGGGATCATCTTAGTAGTTACCGTTTTAATGTTCTTTTTAGGATTTAAAAACGCACTTTTTGTAGGATTTGCTATTCCTATGTCTATGTTTATGTCTTTAATGATATTAAACTTTTTAGGTCACAGTTTAAATACCATGGTGCTTTTTGGATTAATCATGGGACTTGGTATGCTAGTAGACAACGGAATTGTGGTTGTTGAAAACGTTTATAGGTTGATGGATGAAGAAGGCATGAGCAGAATTGAAGCTGCTAAAAAAGGAATTGGTGAAATTGCTTTTCCTATTATAATATCTACAGCAACTACTGTTGCTGCTTTTATCCCATTAGGTTTATGGCCAGGAATTATGGGAGATTTTATGATGATTTTACCTATTACACTATCTGTAGTTTTAGGCTCGTCTTTATTTGTTGCTATCTTCTTTAACTCGGTTTTAGTTTCTAAATTCATGAGTATTGAAGATAAAGACATGCCTTTAAAGCAAATTATTAAAACCACTAGTATTGTTGCAATTTTTGGTGTATTAATCTTACTATTTGGTGGTGCTTATAAAGGACTTGGTAGTTTAATGCTATTTACAGCAATCATGCTTTGGTTATACCGATGGTTTATACGTAAATGGGCAAATAGCTTTCAAACCAAAACTTTAGTACGATTAGAAAACTGGTATGAGCGCAAACTGCGTAACGCACTTTCTGGTAAAATGCCTTATGTTTTAAGTATTGGCACTTTTGTTTTATTAATATTTTCCTTTATTGCTTTTGGAGCTTCTTTAAGTTCGCAACGTACTAAAGTAGAATTCTTTCCAGACAACAAGCCTAACCAGATTATTGTATATATAGAATATCCTGAAGGAACTGCTATTGAAAAAACAAACGCTATCACTAAAGAGATAGAAAAACGTGTTGCCACGGTTTTAAACAATGAGCAGTATATGGATAACGGTTACAATTTCATGGTAGAAAGTGCCGTTTCTCAAGTTGGTGCTGGTGCAGGAAACGCACAAACAGATATGGGTTCTGCAGCAGAAACACCACATAAAGCAAAAATTACTGCCTCTATGCGAGAATACAAATACAGAAGAGGAGAAGACAGTGAGCTTTTAAGACAAAAAGTTCAAACCTCATTGGTTGGTATTTATCCTGGAGTTTTAATATCTGTTGAAAAAGACCAAAATGGTCCTCCTGCTGGATCTCCTATTAATATTGAAATTGAAGGAGAAGATTATAATGAACTAATTGCAACAGCAGAAAACATGCGTGAATTTATTAATACCAAAAACATTCCTGGTATTGATGAACTTAAAATTGACGTAAACAAAGACAAGCCTACCATGCGTGTTACTGTAGATCGTAAAAAAGCAGGAGAACTAGGTGTTAGCTCTTCGCAAGTAGGACAACAATTACGTAATTCTATTTTTGGTTCTAAGGCAGGAATCTATAAAGAAGATGGTGATGATTTTGATATTTACGTACGTTTTAACGAAGACAACAGATATAATACAAGCGCTCTTTTTAATCAAAACATAACCTTTAGAGACAATACAGGTCAATTAAAAAGTGTTCCTGTTTCTGCAGTAACAAAATACGAGAACAACTCTGGTTTTAATGCTATTAAACACAAAGACACCAAACGTGTAGTAACCGTTTACTCTGCACTTTCTCCTGGCTTTACAGATGCTGGAGTAATTGTTAACCAGATTCAAAATGAAATGAAAAACTATGAAGGTTTACCAGAAAATATTAAGGTAGATTACACAGGCCAAATAGAAGAACAGAACAAACAAATGTCTTTTTTAGTTGGCGCATTTTTTACTGGACTTGGTTTAATTTTCTTCATATTAATTTTTCAATTTAACTCTATTTCAAAACCAACAATAATCATGCTTGCTATTTTCTTGAGTTTTATTGGTGTGTTTGGAGGTATTGTTATTACAGGAAGCGCATTTGTTATCATGATGACTATGGTTGGTATCATTTCTTTAGCAGGAATTGTTGTAAATAATGGTGTGGTACTACTAGATTATGCCCAACTTTTAATAGACAGAAAAAAGGAAGAATTACATTTAGATGCAGATGCTTACTTAGAGCCTGATGATTTATTTGAAAGTATTGTAAGAGCAGGAAAAGCACGTTTACGTCCTGTGTTACTAACTGCAATTACTACTATACTTGGTTTAATACCTTTAGCTATTGGTTTAAATATTAACTTCTTTTCACTGTTTAGTGAGTTTAATCCGCACATATATATGGGAGGAGACAATGTTGTTTTTTGGGGACCATTAGCATGGACTGTAATTTACGGTTTACTAATAGCTACTTTCTTAACACTAATTGTAGTTCCTATTCTGTTCTACTTAGTTACAAAATTTAAAATGTGGTTACTAAAAAAAGGAAAAACAACAGAAGTAATTACAGAAGAATAAACCTTTTTATAATTGTTTAAATAAAAAAAATCCGAAGCACATATGCTTCGGATTTTTTTATAGTATACAAACAACGTTTCTACAATACTTCATAAGTAAAAGTAACACCAGAATCTGTTTCTGTTCCTTCTACTTTAAAAACATATTTATCCATATCCATTACAATAGGAAAATCTGTACTAGCTCCATCTTGAATTGCAACCGTTAAAGTAACATCTATACTAGCATTATCATTGTAATAATCTTCTAAATATAAATAAGTTTCACCTACTAAATCTGTAGATAATATGGTTACAGACTCCATATTAGAAATACCACCACTATAACCTAAAGTTGTTAACCCTTCCGGAATTCCATTAGTATACACATCGCCTAAGGAAGCATCAAATCCATCTAGATAAAACATATCATAATCATAAAAAGCATCTGCCCAAACAATAGAAAAAGTAACCGTTGGTATTACTTTATATATAAGTTTTGAAGGTGTGTTATCTAGACTTGTACCATCATTACTTACTATAGAAACCTCATAGTTTCCTAAATTATAAAACACAACACTTCCTGTTCCTTCTTGAGATCCAGAAGCTATCATACCGTCATTAACCGAATAATCTGTTCCTTCTACTGCAGCTGTTCCGTCTTGAAAGGTTACACTAAAAACCACATTAGTATCTGTTGCCAATTCACTTATCGCACTAATATTTAATTCATTTAAAATATTGGTACCTGTATAAATATCTGCAGAATCTGTATCGTTATTAAAAAACACGGTATTATTGGTATCAAAACCAGTGTCTATTTGTGAAACAACATCATTAACGTCGTCACTATCATCACAACTCACCACAAACACAAGGGCTAGCAGCAAGCATATTTTATAAATTGATTTTATATTTTTCATAGTTTTTTTATTTTAAAGTGAAAGTTAATCTACCAAATACATAACGACCATTAAATCCAAATTGCGAAGTTCTTCTAGAAAAGATAAATTGATCACCATATTGAGAATCTTCAAAAGGCACTTCGTCTGGATAAATATCAAACAGGTTATTAGCTCCTGCTGTTATTTTTAAATTATCCATTAAGTCATACGAAGCAGATAAATCGGTTACAATTTTAGCACCATATTCTACAGGTGTTGCAGTACCTCTAAAATCTGGATCGTTTACCGAACCAAAGTATACATTACGAAGCATAACATTCCATTTTTCGCATTTATAGGTATTGGTTAAATTTACTTTTGTTCTTGGCATTGCATCTTCAATGTATCCTTTTAGGGTTTCGTCTAAAATTTCTTCACCAAGAATTTCTTTTACATTTTTAACCTCCACCTCTCTAAAGGTAGCAGAAAGATTGTTGGTTAAATCCCCTTTACCTAAAGCCATATTATGTGCTATTACAAGGTCTATACCTTTATTATCTAAATCAAATCCGTTTGTAAAAAATTTAGCAGCAGTAGCAGAAGCGTTATCAAATAACTCTTGAGATTCTGCATCTATAGGAGCAAAACTTCTAGTTAATCCTACTCTATCTTCTACATTAACGATATAACCATCTACTGTAAATTTCAAGCCTAAATCTGGTAATTTAGCAGTAAACCCTAAACTAAAGTTTTTAGAAGTTTCTTCTTTTAAGCTTGGTATTTCTAGCAATTGTGCCAATCTACTATTGTTTGCAAAAGTACCTTGCTCTATTGGTATACCACCAACAAACTGTGTTGCTGTTGCATTAAAATAAATTTGATGTAAATCTGGCGCTCTAAAACCTGTACTGTACGCTGCTCTTACTGCAAAATCATCTGAAAACTTATATTTAGAAGCTAGTTTCCAGTTAAAGGTATCTCCAAAATCATTGTAATTTTCATATCTAAAAGCAGTACTTAGTAAAAATGCTTCGGTAATATCTGCTTCTAAATCTACATAACCAGCATAACTATTTCTGTTTTGATTTACTTCGTTTTCAGGTCTGTATCCAGGAAAAACCTGCGCTCCTCCAGGAACAACATTTCCAAAATAGCTTGTTACTAAATCTGCATCTGGTGTACTTCCTGTTACTATTTCTCCATTAACATCATAACTTGCCCAAGAAGCTTCTTCACCAGCTATTAATTGGTAATTTTCTACACGATACTCTGCACCAAAAGCCACATTAAATCCTGAAAACATATCTTCATAAAATTTAGAAATATCTAGGTTTGTAGTGTTTTGTGCAAAAGAAAAACCTCCTGCCTCAAACTCTCTAGGAGAAGAAGTACCTAAAGTAGCATTTACAGTATTTTCAATAGTAAAATCAAAACTATTAGTACCATAGGTATTAGAAAAATCAACATCCCAATCCCCAATTTTACCTTTAATTCCTGCAGCTAAAGACTTATCAATAATTTTAGATGCTATATGTGGTAAAAAACCGTTTGGTAATGCTTCTTGGTTTCCTCTACCATCAGTATAAGCAGGTCTTCTGTAAAACCCAGCACCTAAACCATCTCTAAAACTAATACCACCAAAAGTATATACAGCAGATCCTGAATCATCTAAAGGCAACTCCATATTCATTAAAAACTTTCCGCCTCGTAGTTTAGATTGCCCGATTTTCATTCTAAAATCATCACGAGTTAAACCTCTTTGTGCCAACTCATATTCTGTAATTGGAGCAGGATTTGAAGTATCACCTCCAAAAGTAACACCATCGGATGCTATAATATCTAAATAAGAATCACCATTAGCAACCCCTTGATCATACACTGCTTGTAAAGTAGGATCTAAACCAGCAACATAACTAGCTAGAGCTCCTGGATTCATATTATACGCCTGCTCATAACCTAAGTTTCTAGCAGCAACATCAAACATAGTAAATATAGGCTGTCCCATAGAATCACTTCTATTTGTAGCTCCTCTATTTTCTAAAGAACCTGTAAAGTTAATATAACCTCCATTTTTACCTAAGTCTACACCATAGTTAGCATCTATCTGAAATTTCTCACCATCGATACCACCTTCATCATATTGCTCAGAATGCTTACTAATATTTGCACCACTATTTACATTTAATGTTAATTCATTAGTTGCTTTTTTTAATACAATATTAATTACACCAGCAATAGCATCTGAACCATATTGTGCAGCAGCACCATCGCGTAACACTTCAATTTTAGCAATTGCAGAAGAAGGAATAGAGTTCATATCTGTACCTACAGTACCTGTACCTACAGTACCATTTACATTAACTAAAGAAGACTTATGACGTCTTTTACCATTAATTAAAACCAATACTTGATCTGGTCCTAAACCTCTTAAAGATGCAGGATCTACATGATCTGTACCATCTGAAACGGTTTGCGCATTAGACGTAAACGAAGGCGCAACATAATTTAAAATTTCATTTACTGTTGTTTGCGCTCCAAGAGACGCTACCTCTTTCACATCAATAACATCAATTGGCACAGGAGAATCTAAAACAGTTCTTCCTGATCTTCTAGACCCAACTAAAACGACTTCTTCTAGAGCAACTCCAGACTGTAACGTTACATCCATCACGCTTCCTATTACTATAACTTCTTTGGCATCATACCCAACATAAGAAAACATTAATGTATCTCCATTTTTGGCTTCAATTGTATATTTACCATCAAAATCTGTTACTGTTCCTGTTGTTGTTCCTTTTACAACCACAGAAGCTCCTGGTATTGGTCCTGTATCATCAGACACAGTTCCCGTAATTTGCTGTTGAGCAACGACTTGCGCAAATCCGAAGAAAAGCAACATTGCCACTAGATAGTTTTTAATCATAATTTTTGGTTTTTATTGATTAATAATAAATAATACCAAAAATTACTAATAATTTAAACTATCTACAACATTTGAAGCTATTAATTTAATTATTTACATAATAATTGTTAAAATATCACAATTTATTACACATATAAAAATACACGGAGAATGGAACTTAAAAACATAAAAAAACAGAGAAGATAGCTTCTCTGTTTTTTACTTCTACTAATTGTAGTTTCATTATTTTAAAATAGCTTATTCCTTGACATTAGAATTTAAAATTTAATCCACCACTTATGGTAGTTCCGTTGGTACCAAATTGATTTACTTCCCAAGGATATTTAAATCTTCCACCAAGATCTGTAACTACATCTCCTCCAGTTTCAATTTCATCTGGATACACATCTAATAAATTACTTACAGATAGAGATGCCGAAAGACGATCACTAAACTGATACCCAAATATTAAATCTGTAATCACTTTTCCTGCAAAAGTTTGATCTTTATCTTCATCTGTTGCATGCTGCCATGTTACTTCGCCAAAATAGGTATTATTCAATGCCAAGTTCCATTTATTTATTTCGTAATCAAAGCCTAATAATACTTTGGTTTTTGGTCTAGCAGAAAGAATTCTAGACTGCTCTTTTCTATTAAAAATATCATATCCATTATCTTCTAATAGTGCAGGAGTATCAATTTTACCATCAATATCTGTATTATTAAAATTTGCAGCTAACGTTGTTCCTAGTTTACCACTACCTAGTTCTATATTTCTATAATTAGCTACCAAGTCTACACCTGTTGTATTTGTATTTACCGCATTAACAAAGAATTTTAAACTTGTTATCGAGTTATCTATTAATATTTGCTCTACAGGATTGGTATTAGCTGTATCCGCATCAAAACCAATTTCATTAGTAAACAACACTCTATTATCTACTTTTACATTATAAAAATCTAGCGATAATGATAAATTACTTATAGGTTTAAAGGTTATACCTGCAGAAATATTTTTTGAAGTTTCTGCTGTTAATTGTGGCACACCTAAACCATCTCTAATTATTGGATCTACATTATTAAAAGTACCTTGGTTAGAAATAGTACCACCAGACACTAATGTTTGCACATTACTTAAATAAATTTGATGTAATGAAGGCGCTCTAAATCCTGTGCTATAAGATGCTCTAATAGCTCCTTTTTCTCCTAATGAGTAACGACCATTTATTTTCCATGAGGTATTATCACCAAAGTCACTAAAATCCTCATAACGAACAGCACCACCAATTAAAATCTTTTCGGTTGGCTCCCAATCTAAGGCTCCATAAACGCCATAATTATGTCTATCTGCATTTACAGCATTACTAGGTTGTAATCCTGGAAAAGACTGTGCTCCTCCTGCTCCTGACGGATTATAATAAGAAGCAAAATCTCCTGGTTTTGCAGTAAAACGCTCTCCTCTTACTTCTGCACCAAAAGAAACTACAAACGCTCCTAACTCTCTACTTAAATCTAAATTAGCCAGTGTATTACTAAAGGTATAACCTCCTACTTCAAAAGAGGTAGGACTATTAGCTCCTAAATCTACATTTAAAGTATTGTTAACTTCATAGTCTACAGCATTTCTTCCGTATGTACCACTTAAATCTACATTAAAACCTAACCAATCCCATTTAAATCCAACAGTCATATTATTATCTCTAATATCGGTTTCAAAAGTAGGCTGAAACCCTTGATATTCTGTTCCTGCTTCATGTAGTAAATTATAAGGATCTTGTACCCAATACGGAGTACGATACAACGCAAAACTTTTTCCTGTTCTATAGGTTAATCCTCCAAAAGTATAGAACTCTGCACCTTTATCTCCAATTGGTACTCCTGCATTTACAAAAATATCCATGATTTTTAATTCTGGCTGACCAATAGTCATTCCTAAATCTGGGTTTTCAGATAACCAATCACCAAAAGTAGGATCATCTGCAGCTACACCAAATAAATCATCTTTTCCTGGAGTTCCTGCTCTATTGGTTTCTTCTTGTTGGTAATACCCAAGGGTAAAATTTAAATAACTTCCTTCTTTACCAAGATTTAATGAAGTATTTAAATCTGCACCAAAATTAAAACCATCTCCTTCAGTAGTTACTCCTGCTTTTGCACTTACAGTAGTAAACTCCACATCCTTTTTTAAAACCATATTAATAACACCAGCAATGGCATCAGAACCATATTGTGCAGACGCTCCATCTCTTAACACCTCTATACGTTCAATAGCTGCCGCAGGAATACTTTTTAAGTCTACACCAACTTCTCCTTTTCCTGGAGTATCATTAATATACACCAAAGCACTTTGATTTTTTCTTTTACCATTTACTAAAACCAATGTTCTACTAGGACCCAAACCTCTTAAATCCGCAGGATCAAAATGTGCTGTACCATCAGAAATAGCCTGAGTGGTAGAATTAAAAGAAGGCACCTTATAGGTTAACATTTTATCTACAGTAGGTTGTCCTGTATTTTTTAATTCTGCCACACCTATATTATCAATAGGCACAGGAGAATCTAAAATAGTTCTAGGCTTGGCTCTATTACCAACAAGAACCACTTCATCCAGTGAAACTCCAGATTTTAAGGTTACATTAATAACCTTACTAGAAACTACAATTTCTTGCGGTTCATAACCAACATATGAAAAGAGTAACACATCTCCATCATTAGCTGCAATGCTATAATTACCGTCAAAATCTGTGGTTGTTCCTGTAGTTGTTCCTTTTACAACTACAGAAACTCCTGGAATAGGTCCTGTATCATCAGACACACTCCCTTTAATTTGCTGTTGTGCAATGACTTGAGAAGCTCCAAAGAAAAGCATCATTGCTACTAGGTAGTTTTTAATCATAATTTTTGGTTTTTAATTAATCATTACTAAATAACAACAAATTACGCATATTTTTTATATAATTCTTATTTTTTAAAATAATCAACAGCAATATTCTTTATTTTTCCGTTAAAAATTAAGAAATTAATTTGTTTTAAAATAAGTAATTATAGTCAAAATATAAATGTTAAATTTGCACTTCAAATAAAATTTTATGTATAGAAGTCATAATTGTGGTGAGCTAAATGCATCACATACAAATACAGAAGTAACACTTGCAGGTTGGGTACAAAAATCTAGAGACAAAGGATTCATTGTTTGGGTAGATTTACGAGATAGATACGGAATTACACAATTAGTTTTTGATGAAGAACGCACTTCAAAAAGCCTTTTAGAACAAGCACAAAAATTAGGTCGTGAATTTGTTATTCAAGTAAAAGGAACCGTTATTGAACGTGCATCTAAAAACCCTAAAATGTCTACTGGTGACATAGAAATTTTAGTTTCTGAATTAACCATTTTAAACGAAGCACTTTTACCTCCTTTTACTATAGAAGATGATACCGATGGAGGAGAAGAATTACGTATGAAATATCGTTACCTAGATATTAGACGTAACCCTGTAAAAGACAGCCTTATTTTTAGATCGAAAGTAACTCAAGAAGTTAGAAACTATTTATCTAAAGAAGGTTTTATAGAAGTAGAAACTCCTTATTTAATAAAATCTACACCAGAAGGTGCTCGTGATTTTGTGGTACCAAGCAGAATGAACGAAGGCCAATTCTACGCCTTACCTCAATCTCCTCAAACCTTCAAGCAATTGCTTATGGTTGGTGGTATGGATAAGTATTTTCAAATTGTAAAATGCTTTAGAGACGAAGACTTACGTGCAGACAGACAGCCAGAATTTACACAGATAGACTGCGAAATGGCATTTATAGACCAAGAAGACATTTTAAATGCTTTTGAAGGTTTAACACGTCACCTATTAAAAGAAATCAATGGTGTGGAAATAGAAAAATTTCCAAGAATGCTATATGATGACGCGATGCGTTTATACGGAAATGACAAACCAGACATTCGTTTCGGAATGGAGTTTGGAGAGCTTAATGCAGTTGCGCAACATAAAGACTTTGGCGTTTTTAACAATGCTGAACTAGTAGTTGGTATTGCTGTTCCTGGCGGAAATACATATACCAGAAAAGAAATTGACAAACTTATTAGTTGGGTAAAACGTCCGCAGATTGGTGCCTTAGGAATGGTATACTGTAGATATAACGAAGACGGAAGCTTTAAATCTTCTGTTGATAAATTTTACAACCAAGAAGACTTAGCCAAATGGGCAGAAGTTACAGGAGCTAAACCTGGTGATTTAATATGTGTACTATCTGGTGACACCAATAAAGTAAGAGCACAACTAAGCGCCTTACGTATGGAGTTAGCAACACGTTTAGGTTTACGCGACCCAAAAGTATTTGCTCCTCTTTGGGTAATAGATTTCCCATTATTAGAACTTGATGAAGAAACTGGTAATTACCACGCCATGCATCATCCGTTTACTTCACCTAAACCAGGACAAATAGAATTACTAGATACCAATCCTGGTGAAGTAAAAGCTAATGCTTACGATTTAGTTTTAAACGGAAACGAAATTGGTGGTGGTTCTATTAGAATTCACGATAAGAAAACACAAGGTATCATGTTAAAACATTTAGGTTTTACTGAAGAAGAAGCAAAAGCACAATTTGGCTTTTTAATGGATGCTTTTGAATATGGTGCACCACCTCATGGTGGACTCGCTTTTGGTCTAGACAGACTAGTAGCTATTTTAGGAGGCCAAGAAACTATTAGAGACTTTATTGCTTTCCCAAAAAACAATTCTGGTCGAGACGTCATGATAGATGCTCCTGCTCCTATTGATGAGGAACAACTAACAGAGCTAAACTTAAAGCTAAACTTAAAATCATAAATTAAAAATCCTGCTAATTGCAGGATTTTTTAGTAGTTTTAACTATGCCAGTAAAACATCCAATATTAAAAAGAATACTAATCTGGAGAACCAAGCACATCTCAAATAAACAGTTTGTATATTTTTTAAGTGCTTTAGTTGGTTTTACTTCTGGTGTTGGTGCTGTAATACTAAAAAACCTAACACACTTTATTCAGCATTTATTAGAAACCCGATTGGTACAATATTACCATCAGGCTTTTTATTTTCTATTTCCAACCATTGGTTTTATACTCGTGTTGTTAATTATCAAGTATATCATTAGGGCAAAAGTTAGCCATGGTATACCTTCTACTTTGCACGCAATAGCCAAACGTAAAGGAATCATAAAAAGCTATCAAATGTTTGGTTCTATACTTACAGCTCCTGTTACTATTGGTTTTGGTGGTTCTGTAGGACTAGAAGGACCTGCTGTTGCTACAGGTGCAGCAATTAGTTCTAATATTTCCAGGCTGTTTAGAATGAACCAAAAAACAAAAACCTTATTAATTGGTTGTGCTGCTGCAGGAGCGCTATCTTCCATTTTTAAGGCTCCTATTGCTGCCATCATTTTTGCCATAGAAGTTTTTAGCTTAGATCTAACTATTGTATCTATGCTACCTTTGCTTTTAGCATCGCTTTCTGCGATTCTTACTTCGTATTTTTTCTTTGGTGATGACATCTTACTACCTTTTAGAATTGAGGATAAATTTATTATTTCAGATGTTCCTTTTTACATGTTTTTAGGTGTTTGTGCTGCGTTTACTTCCATATATTTTAATGAAGTTTACGAAAGAGTGCAAAAACTTTTTGACAAAATAAATACACCTCTTAAAAAACTTCTTTTTGGTGGTGCTGCTATTGGTGTGCTTGTATATTTAATTCCGCCACTCTATGGTGAAGGTTTTGATATCATGAACAGCCTCATTGCCGGAAATCCAGAAAAAGCCTTGGTAAATAATTTTCTGCATTTAGATTTAACCAATGTTTGGGCTGTAATTCTACTTTTAGCAGGTCTTGTATTTTTTAAAGTGATAGCTAGTGCACTTACTTTTGGCGCTGGTGGTGTTGGTGGTATATTTGCACCTACACTTTTCATGGGAAGTATTATGGGAAACTGCATTGCTAAAATTATAAACAATTGCGGATTGTTTAGCACGCCTGTTTCCGAAAGCAATTTTACGCTTGTTGGTATGACTGGTTTATTAGCAGGAATTTTACAAGCACCTTTAACTGCTATCTTTTTAATTGCAGAACTTACTGGTGGTTATGACCTATTTATACCTTTAATGATTACGTCTGCTATTTCATTTGGTATTACAAAACATTTTGCACCTCACTCTGTATATACTATGGAATTAGGCAGAAAAGGAGAACTCATAACACACGACAAAGACCATGCTGTTTTAACTTTAATGGATATAAATAAAGTTATTGAAACTAACTTTAAACCTGTTACTACTAAAATGACTTTAGGAGAAATCATTGAGCAAGCCGTTGTAAAATCTAACCGAAACATTTTTCCTGTTATCGATGAAAAATACAAGACACTTAAAGGTATTATTTTATTAGATGATATTAGATCTATTATGTTTGACCAAACACTTTATAACGAAGTAACTGCAATAGATGTCATGCAAAACCCTCCTGAGATTATTAATATAGAAAAAGATAAAATGACTACTATAATGAAAAAATTCCACGAAAGTAACGCCTGGAATTTACCTGTAGTAAAAAACGGAGTATACATTGGTTTTATATCAAAATCTAAATTATTAACTGCTTACCGTCGTGAATTGATTAATTTTACAACCTAACAATCTAATAGACGCGTTAAACGCAAAATATAGGCATTACTTAAAACCATGAAACCCATAAAAATCATAACATTTATAGCTTTTGTAGCTTCTTTAACAAGTATCGTTTCTGGCTTTGCATTAAACCTTCCCTATTCGCAAAAATTAATAGGCTTTGGTGTGGTAGGTTTATTTTTAATTGTATTCCCATTGTTTTCGTATTACAGATGGAAAAACAAAGACATCAACGACTATATGCTCAATAAAGAAAACCTTGACAAAATGCGTAAACGAGAAGGAGATACTAGAAAATTATAATTAGGGCATTCCCCTTTTTCGCGAAAAGCTACAAAGCGTCGCGCTATACACTATATCTTTTTTGTAACACACTTATTTGGTTCCTTCACAAATCCTTTAATGCAGAATATATTGCATTTTAACAAACAGTATTAAAAACAAAAAAGGATGCCGTTTCTATCGCTAATGCATCAATCTGCCAAGGATATTACCAAAAAAAAAGAAAACGCTTGTATTATTATAAGCAACGTCTTAATTCAAATTTCGTTTTTCAACAAAAAAGCGTTTCATAATAGCAGCAGCTTCTTTTGCTAAAACACCTCCTACAATTTCGGTTTTTGGATGCAAGGTCGTTTTCATCACACCACAACCTCTATGTGCATCTGTAGCACCATAAACAATTTTAGAAATCTGACTCCAATACAAAGCTCCTGCACACATTTGGCAAGGCTCTAAGGTTACATAAAGCGTACAGTTTTTAAGATATTTACCTCCTAAAAAATTAGCAGCAGCAGTAATAGCCTGCATTTCTGCATGCGCAGTTACATCATTTAACAACTCGGTTAAATTATGTGCTCTAGCAATTATTCTATCTTCTACAACAATAACAGCACCAACAGGTATCTCTCCTTTTTCTAAAGCAGCTTCTGCTTCCTGAAGTGCTTTTCGCATAAAATAAGTATCATCAAAAGGATTAATCATTGTTAACTAGTATTACATTAATAATTATGGTAAAAGTACAATTTCAAATGTTATTAGTAAGAGTATCATTTTCAAATATTACATTTGTAGTTCATGAGTAAGATACTAGACCATATAAATTACCCTAAAGATTTACGTCTTTTAAAGCAAGAACAATTACCTGCTCTAGCCAAAGAATTACGTGAATTTATAATTAATATTGTTGCAACCAAAGAAGGCCACTTAGGCGCAAGTCTTGGTGTAGTAGAACTTACCATTGCCTTACATTATGTATTTAACACACCAGACGATGTATTGGTTTGGGATGTTGGCCACCAAGCCTATGTACACAAACTACTTACAGGCAGAAAAAACACTTTTCATACCAATAGGCAGTTAGGAGGTATTTCTGGATTCCCAAAACGAGAAGAAAGCATTTATGACGCTTTTGGTGTTGGACATTCTTCTACTTCTATTTCTGCAGCGCTAGGCATGGCTCTTGTTTCACAATTAAAAGGAGAAAAAAACAAACAACACATTGCTGTTATTGGTGACGCTTCTATTGCAAGCGGAATGGCTTTTGAAGGCTTAAATCACGCTGGTGTTACCTCTGCCAACTTACTCGTTATTTTAAACGACAATGCTATTGGTATAGACCCAAGTGTTGGTGCTTTAAAACAATATTTAACCAATGTTAAAAAAGGAACACAAAAACAGGATAATATATTTGAAGCACTAAATTTTAATTATTCTGGACCTATAGATGGACATGACTTACCTGCTATAATTCTAGAACTAGAAAGATTAAAAAAAGTTAAAGGACCTAAGTTTTTACACGTTATTACCACTAAAGGAAAAGGACTAAAACAAGCCGAAGAAGACCAAGTAAGGTATCATGCTCCAGGTAAATTTAATGCAAAAACTGGAGAACTACACGTAAAAGCAAATACCATTGAAGCTCCTAAATTTCAAGATGTTTTTGGGCACACTATGGTTGAGCTAGCAAGAAAAAACAAAAAGATAATAGGCATAACACCTGCTATGCCAACAGGAAGCTCTTTAAAATACATGATGCAAGAATTTCCTGAACGCGCTTTAGATGTTGGTATTGCAGAGCAACATGCAGTCACTTTAGCTGCAGGAATGGCAACACAAGGCTATATTCCTTTTTGCAACATATACTCTACCTTTTTACAGCGTGCTTATGATCAAATTATACACGATGTTGCTTTACAAAAACTACCTGTCATTTTTTGTTTAGACAGAGCTGGATTGGTTGGTGAAGATGGCGCTACACACCATGGTGTTTTTGATTTAGCCTATTTAAGATGCATACCTAACCTTATTACTTATGCACCAAGAAATGAAATTGATTTACGCAATATCATGTATACTGCACAATTGGGTTTAAAATTACCTATTGCCATTAGATACCCAAGAGGAAGAGGTAAAATTATAGACTGGAAACAACCTTTTACCAAAATAGAAATAGGTAAAGGGCTTTGCTTACAAAAAGGTAAAGACATAGCTATTTTAAGCATTGGTACTATGGCTAGTATTGCAACAGAAGCCATACAGTTAGTTAGTAAAGATATAGAGGTTGCACATTACAACATGCAGTTTATTAAACCTCTAGATACTGCTTTACTTCATAGCATATGCAACACACACCAAACTATAATTACACTAGAAGATGGCGTTATACATGGTGGATTTGGAAGTGCTATAGTAGAGTTTTTAGCAGAAAACAATTATAAAAACAAAATTAGCATATTAGGTATACCAGATACCTTTATACACCAAGGAAGCACTTTAGAACTACAAAAAGAATTACAATTAGATGCTATAAGTATAGCCAACAAAATTAAAGCGCTATACTAATCGGTAACGTAATAGGTATCCCTTTCCATTTGAGATGCACTATCCTGCATTATTTCGTTAATTACTAATACACAAGCAAAGAGCACAAAACAAATAACAAGAGCTCCGAGTAGGTTTTTTTTCATCATTTAATTTTTTATGTTTTCTAAGAAACAACATTATTAAAACTTCAAGATTTGGAATATAAACTTAATCAATTAATATCGATTAAAAGTAGTATTATCCTACAAAACACATAAAATCGCTCCTCTCTTCCTTATAAAAACTCCTATTTTTAAACCATATACTCAAAATATAACATAAAAAAAATGCCACTTAAAAGTGGCATTTTTTAATAAACAAGTAGGTATTCTACTTATTTCTTGATTATTAATTTTTCAGCATGTGAAAAGTTAGCTCCTTGAATTTTCAACACATACATACCTGTAGCTAAGTGATTAGCATTGATAGTAGACTGTTGGTTTAATGATAATTCTGAAGAATATACTTTCTTACCATTCATATCAAAAATAGAAGCAAGCACCTTACCGTAATCTTGAGCAACTTTAATGTTTATAGTTCCATTAGATGGGTTAGGGAAAATACTAAATGTACTTTCTGTATTTTCATCAATACTTAAAGAGTCTGGTGTAAATTGTCCTGAGAAAATACCACGACCATAAGTAGCAGCAAATACCATATTATCATCTCTTAAATCTAAATCTAATACTTTTACATTACTCATACCATTATAAGCTTGTGTCCATGTAGGAGAAACATCAGAGAAGTTAGTAGTATACCATACACCTAACTCTGTACCAATAATAACTTCTTCTAGATTTAAAGGGTTTTGTAAAATTGATTTTACAGGTAAATCCGGTAAGTTTCCATCTTTTTGTTCCCAAGTTGTACCTGCATCTCCAGAATACCAAACATTATTTACACCGTAATTATGTACGGTAACAAAAATTTCATCTTCAGATTGACCGTATTCTATATCTGAAATACTACCAACAATTACTCTATTGTCTAAATTAGTCCAAGTTGGTGAAGCAGTATTAGCATTCTCTACTAAAATAACATCTCCTAAAACAGTACCTACTAATAACTTAGAAGATGTTGTAGTATAAGGTGACACTTTAAAAGCAGTTGGTGTTGCTGTTAACTCTACTGCATCTGTTAAATCTGTACTTGTTAAAGTAGCAGCAGACTTAATACCAGAATATCTTTTAATAATAACTTCTGTTGCAGAATAATTAGAATATAAGATATCTAAATTAGAATCTAAATCTTGAGGATTTATAAAAGCACCATTACTATCAGATTCAGCATTTATAGTAACGTTATCTCCTAGCGTTCCATCCGCATTTAAATGACGCAAATTAACACCACTATTATATACATAGTTTCTTATAAAATATCTATCTGTACCATCTTGATCAAAGAAAGAGTATGCACCATCACCACCATAAGGCTCTGTAGAACTATCTGTTCCTGTAGGATTAGCATTTTGAAAAAGTTGTGTACCATTATCTTGTAAACCACCAACAAAATAATCACCAGTTAAAGCGGTTGTTGGAGCCACACCTACCGTGTAAAATTGAGTAGTTACAAAACCATTATTTCTATCTTCAATAGTTGTACCTGCATCATCAGAATAATACACACCTCCATCATTACCAAACATCATTTTGTTTGAATCACCAGGAGCAAAAACAGCTACGTGTTGATCTGCATGAACGTATTGATGACCAAAACCACCATACCAGTGTGAAAGTTGCGTATACGTAGTTCCTCCATTATTACTTTTAAACAAATCAATACCTCCAAGGTATATTGTATTATCGTTGCTAG
>Ga0209121_10001103_pt1 | contig 28216 bp, 22 predicted proteins | sample Cruoilmetagenom3_FD_187292 | JGI IMG/M metagenome (GOLD analysis project Ga0209121, IMG submission 187292) | Oil polluted marine microbial communities from Coal Oil Point, Santa Barbara, California, USA - Sample 3 (SPAdes) (version 2) | ecosystem: Environmental > Aquatic > Marine > Oil seeps ...
CAGCTACATTTTGGTTATACATTTCTATTTCAAATTCTTTAATAGTTTTATACCCTAAAGTAGAGTGTATTCTCTTTTTATTATACCAAGTTTCAATCCCCTAAAGATGTATTTAATTATTTTTAAATTTGAAGATGTTTATACTTATATCAAAAAGCATTAATTGAATTATAGTCCATTAAAAAAATGAGTGTATTAAATAAATTTAAATTAGAAGGCAAAATTGCTTTGGTCACAGGCTGTAAACGAGGAATTGGAAAACGTATGGCAATAGCACTTGCTGAGGCTGGAGCAAATATAATTGGTGTATCGGCTTCATTAGAGTTAAAAGGCAGTGATGTTGAAAATGAGGTGCAGAATACTGGAAGGAAATTTTCAGCTTACAAATGTGATTTTTCAGATAGAAAAGCACTTTATTCTTTTATAAAGATGGTAAAACAAAACCACCCTCAAGTAGACATATTGGTGAATAATGCTGGAACTATACTAAGAGCGCCAGCAGTTGTCCATACAGATAAATACTGGGATAAAGCTATTGAAGTCAACCAAAGTTCGCATTTCATACTTACTAGAGAATTTGGGAAAGAAATGGTTGCACGAGAAAATGGAAAAATTATTTTTATTGCATCACTTTTAACTTTCCAAGGAGGAATCAATGTTCTAGGTTACGCCGCAAGTAAAGGTGCTATTGGCCAAATGACAATGGCATTTGCAAATGAATGGGCTGGCAAAGGTGTAAATGTAAATGCAATTGCACCTGGATATATTGCAACAGATAACACAGAAGCATTGCAAAATAATCCAGAAAGAAATAAATCTATCTTAGAACGTATTCCTGCTGGACGCTGGGGATCTCCCCAAGATTTTGCTGGACCAATCGTGTTTCTAGCATCAGAAGCTTCAAACTATATGAGTGGATCCATTATGCTTGTTGATGGTGGCTGGATGGGTAGATAAAATCTTTTTAACTATTCTCTATAAAATTGTTTAAACAACCTCCATTTTTTCAGCCATACTTTCAATTAATTTTAATTGGTTTTTTGCTCTGTCTAAATTATGTTCAGGATATTTTGTTTTGTAATAAATATCTCCATTTAAAAAGTCGGTTAAAAATCGAAGTGCCATTATAAAAATCATTGTTTTTGCACCGAGTGGTAAATATTTTAACTCTGTCGGTGAAAGTGTCGACGCTAATTCTTCTAAAAAACCTTTTGTATAAGCGTTGAAATATTCTAAATTGAAATTTACTTTTTCTAAATCGGTTTCATCTTCAGCAGCAGTATTGCAAATGGTTCTAATCGCATCTCCAAAATCGTAATGCACAACACCAGGCATAACTGTATCGGTATCAATTACACAAATACCTTTATTATTAGTATCAAAAAGCACATTTGATATTTTTGTATCGTTGTGTGTAACTCTTAATTTAATTTTGCCAGATTCTTTTAATTGCTGAATAATATGCATTTCATCTTTTAAACTCCAAACTTGACCAATATAGGCTGAAGCTTTTTCCATTCTATCCTCTGAAGCTATTTTTAGGGCATCTTCAAATTGAGAAAAACGAAAAGACACATCATGAAACTTAGGAATAACATCAATTAATTGACTAGCATCAAAATCGCTTGTTAAATTTAAAAAATCACCTATTAACTTACCTCCTTCATATGCAACCTCTTTGTTATTAACGGTTTCAAATGTGACACTATTATCGATATAAACCATCATGTTCCAATAGTTTCCATCATTATCTATATAGCAATAATCTTCATTTTCTACAGGTACAAATGCAAGTACTTTTCTTTGTAACGCTTCCTTTGGCAGATGACTTAATTTATTTTGTAAATGCTTACTCACTAAAACCTTGTTATTAATAAGCCCTTTTACATTTTTAAATACCTCATGATTTATTCTTTGCAACACATAACTGCTTTCATTTGTTTCAATTAAATAAGTATCATTTATGTGCCCAGATGCTAATTCTTTGCTTAATACAAATTTAGAATTATGACTAAACTTGCTAAATACTTCTTTTAATTTGATTGTATTCATTTTTAAAATGAGATAGATTTAAAACCCTTTTTTTTATTAATTTTAAAATTAGAAAGTGTCCTTCATCCAATTATAAGGTTTTCTTTTTATCCAATTCCCTCTTGTAAAATCTGGAAAATCTTGAGGCTCTCCATTGTTTTCAATTGAAATTTCAGAAAGTGGCGTTATGGCACTCCAAGCTGCGGCATCATAAACATCTAAAGGAGGTGCAATATTTTGTTTTGCCGATTCAACAAAGGCATTAATTACAAAAAAGTCCATTCCGCCGTGTCCCGCTCCCATTGCCTTTTCACCATACTTTTTCCAAAGTGGATGGTCATATTTCTCTAACCATTCTTTTGAATCATCCCAACGATGTGGTTTCGATTGTCCTTCAATATATATTCTATCTCCATCTTTTTCCCATAATCCATTTAATCCTTGCACTCTAAAACCTAAAGAATATGGCCGTGGTAAATTACAGTCGTGTGTAACAATAATTGTTTCTCCATTGGTAGTTTCAATTGTTGAAGTAATAACATCACCTTGTTTAAATTTTAGTTTTGCATTTGGATGATCTGCTCCTCCATTTTTAACAATATAGTCGTGCAATCCTATTCCTTTTGTTGCATTTGAAGTGATAGAAGAAAATCGATTTCCTCTATTTACATCGCACATTATTGCCATTGGACCAACTCCGTGTGTTGGATACACATCGGCATTACGCAATAATGAATGCTGTGTTCGCCAAGCAGCTTCTGAAATTCCTTTATCTCCAAATTCTACACCTTTTCCATAAGCACTTTGACCGTCATTTAATTTTACAAATCGTAAATCATGTTGATATCCACATCTAAAATGCACTAATTCACCAAAAACATTTTGCTTCACCATATTTAAAACAGCCAACACATCTCGTCTGTAATTAACATTTTCTAAAATCATTAAATGTGTTCCTGTCTGTTCATGAACATTTACCAAATCCCAGCATTCCTCCATAGTATTTGCGGCAGAAACTTCTACTCCTGCATACTTTTTAGCGAGCATCGCATCTTTAGCCATCCTTGCGTGCCAAAGCCAAGGTGTTGAAATTATAACGGCATCAACATCTTCCATTTCTAACAAATCGCGATACGAATAATCATTTTCTCCAAAAACTACTGGTTTTTTTTCTCCTGCTTTTTTAATATGATCTAAAGCTATGGTTATCCTTTTCGGATCAATATCACAAATTGCCGTTACTAAAACATCATCTCTTAATAAAACGTTGTTTAAATGATTAGTCCCTCGTAAACCTACTCCTATCATCCCAACTTTTAGCTTGTCCTTTTTATCTAAATCTCCTATTCCAAAAGATAAATTAGGCATCATTGATATTCCTGCTCCAGCTATTGCTGATTTCTTAATAAATGTTCTTCTTGTACTCATTATTTGATTTATTAATTGAATTAATTACTTCGTAGATTTTTTAAATTTAATGAATTTTTAAGATATAAAAAGGCATAATTTGTAACTTCGCAAAATAAATAAGATACTCTTGGAATTAAAAAACGAAAATTCAATAAATCTTAACAAGTTTATAAGTAGCACTGGTATATGTTCTAGAAGAGAAGCTGAGAAGTTTATTGTAAACGGAAATGTTACTATTAATGGTGAAATTGCTCAACTTGGAAATCGGGTTTTTGAAGGTGATTTAGTAGAACTTAACGGTAAAAAATTGAATTCAAAACCGAAATCGCTTTACATCGCTTTTAACAAACCCGTAGGTATTGTTTGCACCACAGATTCCAAAGAACGAAAAAACATTGTAAAATACATTAATCATCCCGAACGTTTATTTCCAATTGGTCGGCTAGATAAACCTTCTCAAGGACTCATTTTTTTAACAAATGATGGAGACATTGTAAATAAAATTTTACGTGCTGGTAACAACCATGAAAAAGAATATATTGTTACTGTTAACAAACCAATTACAGGAGATTTTATAAAAAAGATGAGTAATGGAATCCCTATTCTAGGTACCATTACCAAAAAATGTTACGTTCGTAAAATAAATGACTTTACCTTTAAAATTGTGCTTACGCAGGGGTTAAACCGGCAAATAAGAAGAATGTGTGAATATTTAAATTATGAAGTGACTAAACTAAATAGAACTCGAATTATGAATGTTCAACTAGGAAATTTAAAAATTGGTGCATACCGCGAAATTTCTAAAAATGAAATGCTCCTAATTAATAAAATGGTTTCAGAATCTTCTAAAACCGAAGAAGCATCTATCGACACTCGAAAAAAATTCGGTAGGAAAAGATTCAAAAAATAATATTTCAACATTTAAAAATTCAAACTTTCAATTTGATATAACTATCTTTGCCGACTATGCAATTTGAATTAAAAAAGAAAGATTTAGAAAGTAAGGCAAGAGCTGGTGTTATCACGACTGACCATGGTAAAATTGAAACACCCATTTTTATGCCCGTTGGTACCGTTGGAACTGTAAAAGGGGTACATCAAACCGAACTTAAAAACGAAATAAATCCTGATATAATTTTAGGAAACACCTACCATTTATATTTACGTCCAAAAACCAACATTTTAAAACAAGCTGGTGGTTTGCATAAATTTATGAATTGGGACCGAAATATTTTAACCGATAGTGGTGGTTACCAAGTATATTCTCTTTCTGGTAGAAGAAAAATTAAAGAAGAAGGCGTAAAATTTAAAAGTCATATTGATGGTTCTTACCATACATTTACGCCAGAAAATGTGATGGAAATTCAACGTACTATTGGTGCTGATATTATTATGGCATTTGATGAATGCACTCCATATCCTTGTGAATACAATTATGCAAAACGCTCTATGCACATGACGCATAGATGGTTAAAACGTTGTATTACTCATTTAGAAAAAACACCATTTGAGTATGACTACAGTCAAACTTTTTTCCCAATTGTGCAAGGAAGTACTTATAAAGATTTAAGAAAACAGTCTGCCGAATTTATTGCTTCAGTTGGTGCGGAAGGAAATGCTATTGGAGGCTTGTCGGTGGGTGAACCTGCTGAAGAAATGTATGAAATGACAGAAGTTGTAACTGCTATTTTACCTGAAGACAAACCTCGCTATTTAATGGGAGTTGGAACGCCAATAAATATTTTAGAAAATATTGCGTTAGGTATAGATATGTTCGATTGCGTGATGCCAACTCGAAATGCCAGAAATGGAATGTTGTTTACAGCCTATGGATCGATAAACATAAAAAATAAAAAATGGGAAGACGACTTCTCTCCTATTGATGAAATGGGAATTACCTATGTTGATACATTGTATTCAAAAGCATATTTAAGACATTTGTTTGCTGCAAAAGAATTATTAGGAAAACAAATTGCTTCAATCCATAATTTAGGATTTTATTTGTGGTTGGTTCGTGAAGCAAGAAAACATATATTAGCAGGAGATTTTTCTGCTTGGAAAACGAAAATGGTTAACCAAATGAACAATCGCCTTTAAAATACTTACAATAGCACTTTGAGAATTATAGACAAGTACATATTAAAAAAGTTTTTAAGCTCTGTTGCTTTAATCATTGTTTTATTGCTTCCAATTGCGATTGCTATTGACATTTCTGAAAAAGTTGACAAATTTATTCGAAATGCAGAGTTAACTAAGGCTACAATTATTCAGGATTATTATTACCATTTCCTTATCATTTATGGAAATACATTTTTGCCTTTAGCAATATTTATAGCTGTTATCTTTTTTACATCAAAACTTGCAGGGAACACCGAAATTATTGCTATTCATTCAGCAAAAATATCTTTCACTCGTTTTTTAAAACCTTATTTCATAGGAGCAACTTTAATAACAATATTTGCTTTGGTTATGAATCATTTTGTCGTTCCAAAAAGTAATAAGGTTTATAATGAATTTATTCGAACTTACTTAAAAAAACAAACATACAATCAAGATAACTTACAAAATATTAATCTTCAATTAGGTCCTAACGATTATATCTATCTTAAAAGTTATTCAAAAAGTCTGGAAAGAGGTCAAAAATTTTCGTATGAAAAGTATGATGGCACAAAATTGAAGTATAAATTAATGGCCGACAACATTAGGTGGAATAAAAGAGACACAACGTTTTCTCTTAATACTTGGAGGAAAAGAATTTTAACTGAAACTGGTGATTCTATTAGTTCTGGATCAAAATTAGACACCTTATTTTCTTTTACACCAAAAGACTTGATTAATGAAGATTATATGGCTAAAGAAATGAATACCATTAAATTAGGCGAATACATAAAGCAATCTAAAAAACGTGGTGTTGGTAATTTAAACACTTATTTGGTTGAATATCATAAAAGAACAAGTTTACCTATTTCAACATACATTCTTACTTTTATTGCTGTTTCTTTAGCTGCTAAAAAAAGAAGAGGTGGTATGGGTGTAAATTTAGCCATTGGAATTTCATTAATGTTTATTTATGTTTTCCTTTTAAAAATTGTTGAAGTTTTAGGAGCAGGTGCAGAAACGAATGCTTTTGTGATGGTTTGGCTACCTAATATATTCTTTGGCGCCTTGGCGATTTACTTATATTTACGAAATGCCAAAAACTAAACTTAAAAATTATTTTCAGCTTCATCTACTCGTTTTTATATGGGGGTTTACGGCGATTTTAGGTGCACTTATTAGTGTTGACGCAATTCCTTTAGTATGGTATAGAATGCTTTTTGCAACCATAATTGTATTGGTCTATTTTATCATAAAAAAGAAACCTTTAAAAATTTCTAAGAGAGCATTTTTAAAATTTTTATTTACTGGAATTTTAATTGCGTTACATTGGATTTTCTTCTTTTCGGCAATTAAAGTAGCGAATGTTTCTATTGCGCTGGTTACTATGAGCACAGGTGCATTATTTACTTCTTTAATTGAGCCATTTTTCTTTAAACGAAAATTAATTCTATTAGAACTTCTTTTCGGACTTATTGTAATATCAGGACTTTATCTTATTTTTAATATTGAAAACACGTATGCACTTGGTATAATTTATGCGCTCATTGCTTCATTTTTATCAGCTCTATTCACCGTTTTAAACGGTCTTTTTATAAAAGATCACGATGCTGAAACCATCTCTTTTTACCAGTTATTTTTTGGAGTAGCGTTTATAACCATTTATATACTTTCAACAACAGGTTTCTCCATTAAAAATTTTGCTTTAAATAATTCAGATTTGTTTTATTTATTCATTTTAAGCAGTATTTGTACAGCGTATGCATTTGTAGTTTCGGTGAAAATCATGAAGTATTTAACACCTTATACTGTAATGCTCACCATTAACTTAGAGCCTGTATATGGTATTATCTTAGCTGTACTTATATTTGGTGAAAAAGAAAAAATGAGTCCTCAATTTTATATTGGTGCCTCAGTAATACTTATTACAGTAATTATTAATGGAATATTGAAAAATAGAAAAAAGTCCATTGCATAAATACAGAAGTTGTTATATTTGTAATTAGACCCAAATTTAAAAAACATGGAATATTTAGATTTTGAACTACCAATTCAAGAGTTAGAAGAACAATTAGAGAAGTGTGAACTTATTGGTACTGAAAGTGATGTTGATATGACCGAAAGTTGTAATAACATAGAAAAAAAGTTGCTAAAAACAAAAAAAGATATTTATAAAAACCTATCCGCTTGGCAAAGAGTTCAATTGTCGAGACATCCAAACCGACCTTATACTTTAGACCATATCAACTATTTAGCTGGTGAAACTTTTATGGAACTTCACGGTGATAGAACTGTAAAAGATGATAAAGCAATGATAGGTGGTCTTGGGAAAATTGGAGATCAAAGTTTTATGTTTATTGGTCAACAAAAAGGATATAACACAAAAACAAGACAATACCGAAACTTTGGAATGTCGAATCCAGAAGGTTATAGAAAAGCTTTACGTCTAATGAAAATGGCCGAAAAATTCGGAATTCCAGTGGTAACTTTATTAGATACTCCTGGCGCTTATCCTGGTTTAGAAGCTGAAGAAAGAGGTCAAGGAGAAGCAATTGCTAGAAATATTCTTGAAATGACTCGACTTAAAACTCCAATTATTACTATAGTTATTGGTGAAGGAGCTTCAGGTGGTGCTTTAGGAATTGGTGTTGGTGACAAAGTATATATGATGGAAAATACTTGGTACACAGTAATTTCGCCAGAATCATGTTCTTCAATATTATGGAGAAGTTGGGAACACAAAGAAGAAGCTGCTGAAGCTTTAAAGTTAACCGCCGATGATATGAAGAAACAAAAACTAATTGATGGCATTATAAAAGAACCTCTTGGAGGAGCTCATTATGACAGAGAAACTGCATTTAAAGAAGTTGAAAAAACAATTTTAGAAGCTTACAATGAATTAAAAGATTTATCGCCGAAAGATTTGGTTCATCAACGAATGGACAAATATTCAAAAATGGGTGTCTATAAAGGATAAAAAAATAGTACAAACCTCTCAATTTTGAGAGGTTTTTTTTATTAAATTTAGTCTTATGTATATACTATCTTCAAAACAAATTTCAGAAGCCGATAATGCTACTATTGCAAAGAATAACATGAGCTCTATTGATTTAATGGAACACGCTGCAACATTGTGTTTTAAATGGCTACATACCCGACTGCAAGGTGAAAACGTTAAAATACATGTTTTTTGCGGTATTGGAAATAATGGAGGTGATGGACTAGTAATCGCACGACATTTAATTCAACATGGCTATAACATTCAATGCTATATAGTAAATTTTAGTAACAAAAGAACCGAAGAATTCCTTTATAATTATAATTTATTAAAAGAATTAGGAGAGTGGCCTACAATAATTACACATGAGAATGAATTTCCTAAAGTTGAATTTGAAGATATTGTAGTAGATGCTATTTTTGGAAATGGATTAACTCGTAAACCAAAAGGGTTTGTTAAAGAATTAATTAGATACATAAATAGCACAAACGCTTTTACGTTGGCAATTGATTTTCCTTCTGGATTGTTTGGCAACAAGGCAGTTAGTGACAATGAATCGGTACTTAAAGCCGGTCATGTTTTAACCTTTCAAACACCAAAATTACCTTTTTTACTACCTGACAATAAAGACTTTTTAAATACCTGGGAAGTTATCGATATTGGTCTAGACAACGAATTTATTGAAAGCCTAAAACCAACTAAACATTTTATAACAAAAAACGATGTTTTACCTTTATACAAACCTCGAAATAAATGGTCTCACAAAGGTTCTTATGGACATGCGCTGTTAATAGGTGGTAGCTTTGGTAAAATTGGTGCAATTTCGTTAGCAACTAAAGCAGCTTTAAAAATTGGCAGTGGTTTAGTGAGTGCTTATGTACCAAAATGTGGTTACCAAATTGTGCAAACTTCAATTCCTGAGGTTATGGTAGAAGTAGATGAGGATAATGCGTTAAAATATTTTAATTTCAAAACTGAACCAACTGTTATTGGAATTGGGCCTGGTATGGGAACTTTGGAAAAAACAATAAAAGGTTTTCAATCTTTTTTAGAAAATAATACGAAACCTTTAGTCTTAGATGCAGATGCGCTTAACATCCTTTCCTTACAAACTAATCTATGCGAACATTTACCAAAAGATGCCATTTTAACACCACATCCAAAAGAACTTGAAAGATTAATCGGAACTTGGAAGAACGACTTTGAAAAGCTTAAAAAAGCTACTGAGTTCTCAAAAAAAAACCATTGCATTATAGTTCTAAAAGGAACATATACAGCTGTTATAAAAAATGAACAATTTTTCTTTAATTCTACGGGTAACCAAGGTTTAGCAACTGCTGGAAGTGGTGATGTTCTAACAGGGATCATTACTGGTTTAATTGCGCAAGGTTATGAACCCATAAATGCAGCAATATTTGGAGTTTATTTACACGGTAGAACCGCAGATTTAGCCATTCCACAAATTGGTTATGAAACATTTACCGCATCTACAATAATTGACTTTTTACCAGATGCCTATTTAGATTTGTTTTCTGATCCTAATCAAGAAGTGAAGGAAGAAAGTGAAAACCCAAACAAATAAGAATAAAAAAAGATGCTTAGTAGCACCTTTTTTATATTTCTCAAAATTGAAAAACTAAATTCCCAATTCTATAAACAATTCTTTCGTTTTTGGATTAGATGGCCTAGAAGTATTTGCATCTACAATATTTCCATCAGGATCTATTAAAATAAATCTTGGAATTGCATCTATTCCATATTCAATAATAAAATCTGAACCAAAGTTTTTGTCGGCATATAATTGAATCCCTTTCAATTCTTTATCAGCTACCATATTACGCCAAGTTTCATAAGCATTTTCTTTATCTACCGAAATACTCACAAACTCAATGTTTTTCCCGTGAAACTCTTCTTCTAAGGCTTTTAATGACGGTATCTCCGCTTTACAAGGTCTACACCAAGTTGCCCAAACATCAATATAAACGTATTTACCTTTTAAATCAGATAACGAAGTTCTTGTTCCATCAATGTTTTCATAATTCACAAATTCTGGTGACTTCACTCCCTTGGCTAACTTAGCTGCACTTTCGTGCATTTTAGGATAATTAGTTTTAATATAGTTGAAGAAACGTTTATCATTTTGAAGATCCATACTATAAACCAAAGAATCTATTTCAGTAGCATCTTCTCTATATTTCATTAAAGTAGCTTTTGCTTCTTCAAGTTTTAATTCAAAATTCTCCTTATCAAGTTCAAAATAAGTTTTAGGGTTTGCCATTTCACTCATGTAAAATGCGCGTTTATTATCCATATAATTATTTGTTCCAGCGCCTTTTCCAGAAAACGAAACTCCTTCTGCTAAACTTTTACCTTTAAAATTAAGGTTTAAATCATAGCCGTTTTTTAAAAAGACAGCAGCTTTATCATTACCATTAGAAATGATATGAATTCCGTTAATTACTTTTAGGGTGTCAGAAAACTGTCCGTTTTCAATAGTTATAATTTTTGAAAAATTATTTCCTAAAACAGTAACTTCTTTAAGCTCTGAATTGTCAATTGTACCCGTTAAGGTTACAAAATTGGTTTCTTCTTTATTACAAGAAATTATTATAATAAAGAAGAAAACCCAGATTAACTTTTTAAACATATTGTATTAATTATTCTTAAATGTTATTTTCATTGAACATTTCAATCAATTTTGGGCTTGAAGGTCTTGGAGCATTTGAACTAACAATATTTCCTTGTGGATCTATTAAAATAAATCTTGGAATACCTTTAATTAAATAATCCTGAACAAATTGAGAATCCCAAGAATTGTCTGCAAAAACTTGAATTCCGCCAAGTTCTTCTTCAGCAATCATCGTTTTCCACTTATCGTGATCTTTTAGAGCATCTACTGATAAGCTAACAAATTCAATGTTTTTCCCGTGGTAATTTTTTTCAACTTCTTTTAAAAATGGTATTTCAGCTTTACAAGGTCCGCACCAAGTTGCCCAAACATCAACATATACAAATTTCCCTTTTAAATCATCTAATGACGTAGTACCACCAGCATAGTTTTCATAATTTACAAATTTAGGCGAAGGTTGCCCTTTCACTACTGTCATTAATTTATTATAACTTTCAGTAATTACTTTATTGTTTTCTTCATTTGTTGAACCTGCCATAAAAGCACTATAAAAATCTTCAAGATCTTCAGTATATGTAATTCCATATTTTGCAGTTTCAAAAAGTAAGTCGTTTTTGATTACTTCGCTTTCAATTGCAGCAACCGTTTTTACGTAAGCAATGTCACTAGGCAACGAATCTTTAACTTTTGTTTTAATAGATTCTGCTCTATAATGAGCCGAAACTAAACTTTTATAATCATTAGAAAATAAATAATCTTCTTCATTGGTATAATCAACACCTTTTAAAACATCTAACATTGATGCTGACGCCTTAAAATCTGGTTTTTTAGCAAAATGTGCATGGTATCTATCATAAACACTCATTTTACTTATAAATTCGTAATTTAAATTTCTTAGTTCTTTAGCTTTAAAATCTTTTGATAGACCTTCACTTTCATTAACCAAGCTCGTCATTACCGTTTTAACTTCGTCAAATTTAGCTTTATAAGCATCTTCTTCTAATTCATAAACGGTCATTCCCTCTCCTAATAATTCAGCTTGTTTCTTACCTTTATTTAATAAGTAAACACTTGTTTCCGATCCTACTCCAGAAAGCGATAATGTCGAATCAAAATCATTAGCGTCATAAGTAATATTTATAGAATTCCCTGGCTCTAAATAAACACTAACTCTATTCTTCCCGTCATATAACATATAAGATCCTGCGTTCCAAGTTAATGTATCAACAAAACTACCATCTTCAGTAACAGCAATTTTCTCTGAATTTGCTCCATTAAAAGAGTTGATAGAAAGTTCGCCTTTATCTAAATTTGCTATTTTACCAGAAACGATAGCATAATCTACTGGTGTTTCTGTTTTACAAGAAATTACTGTTATTACAGCAATTAAAATTAATATTTTTTTCATTTTTAAAGTGATTTGTTAATAATTGCTAAAGATAATACTTAATACCTAATTAAACATATATGTAACCAGTTTAACAAAAATTTTACATTCTACTCGTTTTCCTTAAATATGGTGAAAAAAAAGCGACTGAAAGTTCTAAACTTCCAGTCGCTTTAATTCAAATAAATTTAATTTTTTTTAAATTCCGAATCTTCTTTTATTATTCCAAGCTACACTTTTAGAGTTCTTAAAATCTACTGTAGCCATTCTTCTTTTACTGTCTTGATTTTTAATTTTCTTGATAATTTTCATACCATTGATTTTTAATAGTTATTTATAGTGCAAATATACAACTATCTACAATTCTAATCAATAATTTTTTTGCATATTTAATAATTAATTAACACATGAGGCCTTTTTCAATGCGTTATTATCTTTAAAATGTTCTTTTTTATCATTATTCACTAATAAAAGCATCAAAAAACAAGAATACTAAGCTCTAAAAATTACGTTATCATTAAAAAAAATACATGTTATTTATCTTTTGAAGCATCTAAAGATAATTTACCAGATAAAATTTGGAAATACATTTTAAAATCTGACATTAAACTCCATAACGGGTATTTAAAAGTTGCAGGTTTATTTTTCTCAAAAAAGAAATGACCAGCCCAAGCAAAACCATATCCTGCAATTGGAACGAATATCCATAACTTTGGAATATTATGATAAATAGCTGTAATTGCCAATGCAAAAACAATCGTTGTCCCAATTACATGTAATAACCTACATGTTTTATTTCTATGTTCAGTTAAATAATAAGGATAAAACTCATTAAAGGTTTGAAATCTTGTATTCATTTTAAGTTTTTTAAAAATTCTAAATCATAAACAAATCTAATTAAATAAAATTCATAGATAAAAGGCTTAAAAAAAGAAAAAGAACATTTACCTATTTAATAAATATTATATTTTAGCCCAATCATTCCATTTCCTTTTGGCATTGGAACTAAATTTGTTTCTGTATATTCTGTATTAAAAATATTATTTACTGATAATGACATCATTAATTTTGATTTGATTTTAGCTAGTAATTTTGCATCTAAAACATTATATGATTCTCCGTTTGTTCTTTTTATGTATCGAAAAGCAATTTGCTGGCTGATTTTTTGACTGAACTTAAAATCTAACACAGACGCTATTTGGTGCTTCAAACTATTTAAAGAATATCGTGTAAACGTAACATTGTTATCTTTAATATCGTCATCAATAAAATTATAAGATAGTTTTAAGTGTTGAATCTTGTTATTAACTTTAAAATTATAATTAATGCTTGTTTCAAACCCTCTTGTTATTACCTCACTAAAATTTCTTGCTTCCCATTTAGCATCTTCAGAATCTTTTGTCCAATCGATTAAATTATCACTTTTTCTATTGAAAAAAGCCAAATCAAAACTTAGCTGATTTGTTTTATACCTAAATCCTATTTCTTCCGCCAATGCAGATTCCGGTTCTAAATCAGCATTCCCTTGTGTTGTCGGCCCCACATAATATAAATCGGTAAAAGTTGGAACCCTGTAAGTATAACCTATATTACCATACATTTTAAATTTTTCAGAAATACGATAACCCAAATCTAAACCAGGATATGCTCTTGTTCCAAAATCGGAAAGCGAACTTATGGCTATTCCAGGAGTAATATCAAAATTTCCAAGTTCCATTCTTTGCTCAATGAATCCTGTAACTTCGGTTCTATTATGACCATTTAAATTATTACTCACTAAAAATACTTTAGAAATATCTATTCCCAACCCTGTTTTACCAATGTTAGAGCTTATAACAGTATTGGTCTCAAATCCTATTTTATTTGATTTGTGTAAATTTCTATAGGCTGGAGGATTGTGTCTTATGAAAAGATACAAATCTTGATTTCTTCTCCAATAAGCTCTAGGTTTTATTATTATTTCTCCTATTCTATAGGAACTTCCTAAAGCTATTAAACTCGTTTGAGTTTCTTCGTATTGATCTATATTATCTGGGCTTGCATAAAAGCCATTTGCTCCAAATTTTCTTTCAGTAAATGAGGTAGTCAAATGATAATCTTTTACATTGGCTTTTAAAAATATATTTTTGTTTTTAAAATCGGTATTAAATCTATAGCCATCAGACTCTTGTAAACCTAAGGAGGTAAGTAAACTTCCATTTTTAAACTTTTGATTTAATGAAATTCCAGCCTTTATATTTTCATAAGATCCATAACCTAAATCTACTGCAAAAGCATTTTTTTTCACTTTCTTGGTTACAATGTTTATAGCTCCCGTAAATGCACTTTGACCATAAATTCGAGCAGCCGGCCCTTTAAGTATTTCTATTCTTTCTATATTGTCTAGTGCTATTATGGCATTCATAGAATGGTGACCTGTTTGAGGGTCATCCATTTTTACACCATCAATTAAAACTAAGGTTTGGTCAAAATTTCCACCTCTAATATATAAATCAGATTGCATTCCATCAATTCCTCTGCGTCTAATATCAATACCCGCAAAATTTTGTAATAAATCAGATACATTTGTTGCTGAAGATTTGAAAATATCTTCGGAGGTTATTAAATCAATTGTTCTTGATTTTTTTGAAAACGGAACAGAAATACGGTTTGAAGTAATTTCAATTTCTTTTAAAGACACTGTATCTTTTTGAGCATAAATTGTCGTACTCAAAATAAGAAATACAATTAAAATTTTTAAAAATTTCTTCATTATTTATAACCATTTTTGTTTTGAGCAAAGCTATAAATAACCAAAAGGATGACTTATAAAAAAAGTAAAAAAAAACGTCGAACTAAGTTCGACGTTTTTTTTATTATGCTTCTCCAGTTGGACCAAAATTTATTGGCATTGGAGGCTGATCATAGTCTTTAATTTTTCCATGACTTTTCTCAAACCTATTCACATTATCTGCTAAAGCTTTTACCAAGCGCTTAGCATGTTGAGGTGTTAAAATTATTCTCGATTTTACTTTTGCCTTTGGTTGACCTGGCATAACACTTATAAAATCTACAATAAATTCTGATACCGAGTGGTTAATAATTGCCAAATTAGAATATGTTCCTTCAGCTATTTTGTCATCCAATTCAATATTTATTTGCCCCTCTTTTTTGGGTTTTTGATCACTCATAATTATAAACTTGAATCCATTTCTTCTTTAGACCCCACAATCATATTATCATAAATTCTCATACCTGTACCAGCCGGAATTCGTTTCCCTACAATTACATTCTCTTTCAATCCTTGTAAATCATCAACTTTACCACTTACAGCAGCTTCATTCAATACTTTAGTAGTTTCTTGGAACGATGCAGCAGAAATAAATGATTTCGTTTGTAACGAGGCTCTTGTAATACCTTGAAGAATTTGCTCAGCTGTTGCTGGATTTGCGTCTCTAGCTTCAACTAATGCTTTATCTTCTCTTCTTAAAACTGAGTTTTCATCTCTTAACTGACGAGGTGTAACTATTTGCCCTTCTTTAAGATTTTCAGAATCTCCAGCATTTTCAACAACTTTCATTCCATAAATTTCATCATTTACTTCAATGAAATCATTTTTATGAATTAATTGATTTTCTAAGAAAATAGTATCTCCAGAGTCAATAATTTTAACTTTACGCATCATTTGACGTACTACTACTTCAAAATGTTTGTCATTAATTTTCACCCCTTGTAAACGATAAACCTCTTGAATTTCATTTACTAAATACTCTTGAACTTTCGCAGGACCTTGAATATTTAAAATATCGTTAGGTGTAACTGCGCCTTCAGAAAGTGGCATACCAGCTTTAATAAAGTCATTCTCTTGAACCAAGATTTGATTAGAAAGTTTTACTAAATACTTTTTAATATCTCCTAATTTAGACTCAACTATTATCTCACGATTACCACGTTTAATTTTACCAAATGAAACAACACCATCAATTGCTGAAACAACAGCTGGGTTAGATGGGTTACGTGCTTCAAATAACTCAGTTACACGAGGTAAACCACCCGTAATATCACCTGCTTTACCAGATTTACGAGGAATTTTTACAATTACCATTCCTGTTTGAATCTCATCTCCATCATCAACCATTAAATGAGCTCCTACTGGTAAGTTGTAAGTTCTAATTACATTGTCATTTTTATCTTTCAATAATAATGCTGGAATGATTTTCTTATTTTTAGATTCAATAACTACTTTCTCTTGGAAACCAGTTTGTTCATCAATCTCAACAAGATAATTCACACCTTTTTCTATACCATCAAACTCAATTTTCCCACCATAATCAGCTACAATAACTCCATTAAATGGATCCCATTGACAAACAACATCATTGGCTTTAAGCTTTTGACCATCCTTAACATAAATATAAGAACCGTAAGGAATGTTATTTGTACTTAAAATAATTCCAGATTTTTGATCAACTACTTTAATTTCAGTCGTTCTAGAAATTACGATATCAACTTCTTCACCATCAGCATCAACACCTTTAACAGTATTTAAGTCTTCTATAATTGCTTTACCTCCAAAACGAGTTATTAACTTATTATCTTCAGAAATGTTACCAGCAACACCACCAACGTGGAATGTTCTCAATGTTAACTGTGTACCAGGTTCTCCAATAGATTGCGCTGCAACAACACCAACTGCTTCACCAATTTGCACCATCTTTTTAGTTGATAAACTTTGCCCATAACATTTTGAACAAATACCTTTTTTAGCTTCACAAGTTAATGCAGATCTAACCTCAACACCATCAATAGGAGATGCTTCAATTTTCTTTGCAATTTCTCCTGAAATCTCTTCACCAGAGTGTACTAATAATTCTTCAGTAATTGGATTGATTACATCGTGTAAAGAAACACGACCTTCAATTCTTTCACTTAAAGATTCAACAATTTCATCGTTCTTTTTAAGTGGCTGAACATTCAATCCTCTTAAAGTTCCACAATCAAACTCATTTACAATAACATCTTGTGAAACATCAACCAAACGACGTGTTAAGTAACCCGCATCAGCTGTTTTTAATGCCGTATCCGCTAAACCTTTACGAGCACCGTGAGTAGAAATAAAGTATTCTAAAATTGATAAACCTTCTTTAAAGTTTGAAAGAATTGGATTCTCAATAATTTCTCCACCTCCTGATGTCGATTTTTTAGGTTTTGCCATTAATCCACGCATACCTGTTAACTGACGAATTTGTTCTTTAGAACCCCTTGCACCAGAATCAAGCATCATAAATACCGAGTTAAATCCTTGTTGATCTTCTCTTAAACGTTTCATTGAAAGTTCTGTTAAACGATTGTTTGTAGAACCCCAAATATCAATTACCTGATTGTAACGCTCTTTATTCGTTAGCATACCCATATTATAGTTAGCCATAATATTGTCAACTTGAGCATTTGCATCAGCAATCATTGTATGTTTTTCAGGTGGAATAATAATATCACCTAAACTAAAGGATAAACCTCCTTTAAATGCGAAATTATATCCCATTCCTTTCATTGCATCCAAGAACTTTCCTGTAGTAGGAACATCAGTAACTTTTAGTACGTTACCAATAATATCTCTTAATGATTTTTTATTCAATACTTCATTAACATAACCAGCTTCTTCAGGCACAACCTCGTTAAATAAAACTCTACCTACTGTAGTTTCAATTATTTGATTAACAAGTTCTCCTTCTTCATTAAAGTCTTTTGTTCTAACTTTAATACTTGCATTTAAATCTACAGCTTGTTCGTTAAATGCAATAGCTACTTCTTCTGGCGAATAAAACGTTAAACCTTCTCCTTTTACTTTATTTTCTGGAGTAGATTTTCTTTCTTTAGTCATATAATATAAACCTAATACCATATCCTGAGAAGGTACAGTAATTGGTGCCCCATTTGCAGGGTTCAATATATTATGAGAACCTAATAATAATAATTGACACTCTAAGATTGCCTCAGGACCAAGAGGTAAATGAACCGCCATTTGATCTCCATCAAAATCGGCATTAAATGCCGTACAAGCTAATGGATGTAGTTGAATTGCTTTACCTTCAATTAATTTAGGCTGAAAAGCTTGAATACCTAAACGGTGCAACGTAGGTGCACGGTTTAACATTACAGGATGTCCTTTTAAAACATTCTCTAAAATATCCCAAACAACAGGCTCTCTTTTGTCTATAATTTTCTTAGCAGATTTTACTGTTTTTACAATACCTCTTTCTATTAGTTTTCTAATAATAAATGGTTTGTATAATTCAGCTGCCATATCTTTTGGCAATCCACACTCGTGTAATTTTAATTCTGGTCCAACAACAATAACTGAACGCGCAGAATAATCAACACGTTTTCCCAATAAGTTCTGACGGAAACGCCCTTGCTTACCTTTTAATGAATCGGATAATGATTTTAATGGACGGTTAGATTCCGTTTTTACTGCTGAAGATTTACGAGTGTTATCAAATAATGAATCTACCGATTCTTGTAACATACGTTTTTCATTACGTAAAATTACCTCTGGAGCTTTTATTTCAACCAATCGTTTTAAACGATTGTTTCTTATAATTACTCTTCGATATAAATCATTTAAATCTGAAGTTGCAAAACGACCACCATCTAATGGTACTAATGGACGTAATTCTGGTGGAGTCACCGGAATTACTTTCATTATCATCCACTCTGGGCGGTTTTCTCTATTTTTATTAGCATCTCTAAAAGATTCAACAACATTCAATCTTTTTAATGCCTCAGTTTTACGTTGTTTAGACGTTTCTGTGTTTGCTTTGTGACGCAGTTGGTACGATAATTCATCTAAATCTATACGATTAAATAAATCAATTAAACAAGCTGCTCCCATTTTTGCAATGAACTTTTCAGGATCATTGTCGTCTAAATATTGATTTTCAACTGGGAATGATTCTAAAATATCTAAATATTCTTCTTCAGTTAAGAAATCCATTTTTTGCAATGGTTCTCCTTCTGCATTCTTTGCTCCAGCTGGTTGAATTACTACGTAACGTTCGTAGTAAATAATCATATCCAATTTTTTTGAAGGCAAACCTAAAAGGTATCCCATTTTATTTGGTAACGATTTAAAGTACCAAATATGAGCAACAGGAACTACCAAATTAATGTGTCCTACTCTATCTCTACGAACTTTTTTCTCAGTTACCTCAACACCACATCGATCACAAACGATTCCTTTGTAGCGAATTCTCTTATATTTACCACAAGCACATTCGTAATCCTTGATAGGACCAAAAATACGTTCACAAAACAATCCATCTCTTTCAGGTTTATGTGTACGGTAGTTTATAGTTTCTGGCTTTAATACCTCTCCGTTTGATTTTTCTAGAATTGCTTCTGGTGATGATAAACCAATCGAAATTTTATTAAATTTTTTTACAGTGTATTTATCGTTTTTTCTTGCCATAATTAATGATGGATTCGAATTTTAAAAATGTAAAAATATAAATAGCTAGGAGGAAAACCTCCTAGCTAAAATTTGTTGTTATTCTTCTAGTCTAACGTCTAATCCAAGACCTCTAAGCTCGTGCATTAATACGTTAAATGACTCAGGTAAACCTGGTTCTGGCATTGGATCTCCTTTAACAATGGCTTCGTATGTTTTAGCTCTACCCATAACGTCATCCGATTTTACTGTTAAAATTTCACGTAATGTACTTGATGCACCATATGCTTCAAGTGCCCAAACTTCCATTTCCCCAAAACGTTGACCTCCAAATTGCGCTTTACCACCTAATGGCTGCTGCGTTATTAAAGAGTAAGGCCCTATTGATCTTGCGTGCATTTTATCATCAATCATATGACCTAGTTTAATCATATAAATAACTCCAACTGTTGCAGGTTGATCAAAACGTTGTCCAGTTCCTCCATCATATAAATATGTATGACCGTATAATGGCACACCCGCTTCATTAGTGATGCTATTGATTTCTTCAATGGTTGCACCATCAAAAATTGGTGTTGCATACTTTGTATCTAATTTTTGACCAGCCCATCCAAGTACTGTTTCATAAATTTGACCAATATTCATACGTGATGGTACACCAAGTGGATTTAATACAATATCAACCGGTGTTCCGTCTTCTAAGAAAGGCATATCTTCTTGACGAACAATACGAGCAACAATACCTTTGTTACCGTGACGACCCGCCATTTTATCACCTACTTTTAATTTACGCTTTTTAGCAATGTAAATTTTTGCAAGTTTTAAAATCCCTGCTGGTAATTCATCACCTACAGAAACTGTAAATTTCTCTCTTCTTAATGAACCTTGTAAGTCGTTAACTTTAATTTTATAATTGTGAATTAATTCAACAACTAAAGAATTTAAATGTGAGTCGGTTGTCCAAGTACCTTTTGTTAAGTAAACAAAATCAGGAACAGCATTCAGCATTTTTAGTGTAAACTTCTTTCCTTTTTGAAGTACCTCTTCACTTAAATCATTAAGAACACCTTGAGAAGTTTTTCCACTTACTAAAGTGAATAATTTTTCAATTAAAATAGTTCTTACACTTTCAAGTTTAGCAGTATATTTACTTTCTAAATTCGCAATACTAACTTTATCTTGAGCTCTTTTAGATTTGTCTTTTACAGCACGTTCGAATAATTTCTTGTCGATAACTACACCACGTAAAGATGGAGATGCTTTTAAAGATGCATCTTTTACATCACCTGCTTTATCTCCAAAAATTGCTCTTAACAGTTTTTCTTCAGGAGTTGGATCAGATTCTCCTTTTGGAGTAATTTTACCAATTAAAATATCGCCAGGTTTCACTTCAGCACCAATACGAATCATTCCGTTTTCATCCAAGTCTTTTGTAGCCTCTTCTGAAACGTTAGGAATATCATTTGTTAGTTCTTCCGCGCCTAATTTTGTATCTCTAACATCCATTGAATATTCATCAATATGAATAGATGTAAAAATATCTTCTTTCACTACTTTTTCAGAAATTACAATTGCATCCTCAAAGTTATACCCTTTCCAAGGCATAAAGGCTACTTTCATATTTCTACCTAAAGCTAATTCTCCTTTTTGTGTAGCATAACCTTCACAAAGAACTTGACCTTCTTCAACTCTATCGCCTTTTTGAACAATTGGCTTTAAGTTAATTGAAGTACCTTGATTCGTTTTTCTAAACTTAATAAGGTTGTATGATTTACTATCCCCTTCAAAACTAACCATACGGTCTTCATCCGTTTTGTCATATTTAATTTGAATAGTATTTGCATCAACATATTCTACAACACCAGCTCCTTCTGCATTCATTAAAATACGTGAATCTTTTGCAACTCTACGCTCTAATCCAGTTCCTACTATTGGAGATTCTGGTCTTAATAATGGAACTGCCTGACGCATCATATTCGATCCCATCAATGCACGATTGGCATCATCGTGTTCCAAAAATGGAATTAAAGATGCAGAAATTGACGCAATTTGATTTGGAGCAACATCCATAAAGTTTACCATAGTTGGCTCTACAACAGGATAATCCGCTTCCTCACGTACAATAACTTTATCTTCAATAAACTTCCCACTATCATCTAAAGGAAGGTTTGATTGTGCAAACTTCATTCCTTCTTCTTCTTCAGCACTTAAATATCTTGGTTCATCGGTAATATTAACGTTACCTTCTGAAACTTCTCTATAAGGAGTTTCAATAAATCCTAAGTTATTTACTTTTGCAAAAACTGCTAAAGATGAAATTAAACCAATATTTGGTCCTTCTGGAGTTTCAATTGGACATAAACGTCCGTAATGTGTATAGTGAACATCACGAACCTCAAATCCTGCTCTTTCACGAGAAAGACCTCCAGGTCCTAATGCTGACAATCTACGTTTGTGTGTAATCTCAGCTAATGGATTTGTTTGATCCATAAATTGAGATAACTGATTAGTACCAAAAAATGAGTTAATTACTGATGATAATGTTTTCGCGTTAATTAAATCAATTGGTGTAAACACCTCATTATCACGAACATTCATACGCTCACGAATAGTACGTGCCATACGAGATAAACCAACTCCAAACTGACTCGCTAATTGCTCACCAACTGTACGTACACGACGATTAGAAAGGTGGTCAATATCATCTACTTCAGCTTTAGAATTTACTAGTTTTATCAAGTTTTTGATAATGGTAATAATATCTAATTTGGTTAAAACTTTTTGATCAATATCTTCGTTTAAACCTAATTTTTTATTCATTCTATAGCGTCCAACTTCACCTAAGTTGTAACGTTGTTCTGAGAAGAATAATTTATCAATAATTCCTTTTGCAGTCTCAAAATCTGGCGGTTCAGCATTACGTAATTGTCTATAAATATGCTCAACTGCTTCTTTTTCTGAATTCGTTGGATCTTTTTGAAGTGTATTGTGAATAATTGCATAGTCAGCCATTTCATTGTCTTCTTTATGCAATAAAATAGTTTTTGAACCAGATTCAACAATTTCTTCAATTTGTTCTTTTTCTAAAATTGTATCTCTATCTAATACAATTTCATTTCTTTCAATAGAAACAACTTCACCAGTATCTTCATCAACAAAGTCTTCAAACCAAGTTTTTAATACACGTGCAGCTAATTTTCTACCTAATACTTTTTTAAGTCCAGTTTTTGAAACTTTTACTTCTTCTGCAAGATTAAATATTTCAAGAATGTCTTTATCTCTTTCGTAACCAATTGCTCTAAACAATGTAGTTACAGGTAATTTTTTCTTTCTATCAATATAAGCATACATTACTTGATTGATATCAGTTGCAAACTCTATCCAAGAACCTTTAAAAGGAATTACTCTTGCTGAATATAATTTTGTTCCGTTTGCGTGGAAAGACTGACCGAAGAAAACCCCTGGTGAACGGTGTAATTGAGAAACTACAACTCTTTCAGCGCCATTTATTACAAATGTACCACTGTTGGTCATATAAGGAATTGTACCAAGATATACATCTTGTACAATTGTTTCAAAATCTTCGTGCTCAGGATCTGTACAATAAAGTTTTAGACGTGCTTTTAATGGAACACAATACGTTAAACCTCTTTCAATACATTCTTGAATTGAATATCTTGGTGGGTCAACGAAATAATCTATAAACTCTAATACAAATTGATTTCTAGTATCAGTAATTGGGAAGTTGTCTAGGAAGGTCTTGTATAATCCTTCGGTACTTCGTTCGTCAGCTTTAGTTTGTAATTGAAAAAAATCTTGAAACGATTTTACTTGAATATCTAAAAAATCAGGATATTCAGTTACCAATTTAGCTGATGCAAAGTTTATTCTTTCGGTGAAATTTTTTGATGCCAATGGACAAAAACTTTAGGTTAAAAAAACTATTAAAATATAAGAACGAATATATATGCAAAATGGTTTAGGTCTTTGGGAACACCCAAGACCTAAACCTTATTTTGTTTTTATTGGTAGTAGCTTACTTAAGCTCAACCTCAGCTCCAGCTTCTTCTAATGAAGCTTTTAATCCTTCTGCTTCGTCTTTAGAAACACCTTCTTTTACTGGTGCTGGTGCGCTATCAACTACACCTTTAGCTTCTTTTAATCCTAAACCAGTTAATTCTTTAACTAATTTAACAACTGCTAATTTAGATTGACCTGCTGCTTTTAAAATTACGTCGAATTCAGTTTGTTCAGCTGCTGCGTCATCTCCACCTGCTGCTGGACCTGCAACTGCAACTGCTGCTGCTGCTGGTTCAATACCATATTCGTCTTTTAAAATATCAGCTAACTCGTTTACTTCTTTAACTGTTAAGTTAACAAGTTGTTCTGCGAAATCTTTTAAATCTGCCATTTCTCTTTGTTTAATTTTTATTATTTAGTTTATTAGTGCGCTTATTCTTTTTCTGATAAAGTCTTCAAAATTCCAGATAATTTACTACCTCCTGATTGTAATGCTGAAATAACATTCTTAGCAGGCGATTGTAACAATCCAATAATATCTCCAATAACTTCTTCTTTAGATTTAATGTTAACTAAAGTATCTAGTTGGTCATCTCCAACATAAATAGCTTCTTCAACATAAGCTCCTTTAAGAACTGGTTTATCAGATTTTTTTCGGAATTCTTTTATCAATTTTGCTGGTGCATTTCCAGTCTCAGATACCATTAAAGAAGTATTTCCTTTTAATGCTACTGAAGGTAATTCACCAAAATCTTTATCAGATTTTTCCATTGCTTTTTCTAGCAATGTATTTTTAACAACTGAAAGTTTTATGTTTGCTTTAAAACATGCTCTTCTTAAATTTGAAGTGTCTAAGGCGTTTAATCCTGAAATATCTGCTAAATAGATAATATTTCCTTCAGTTAACTTTGTTGTTAAAGCTTCTATTACTTGTGATTTTTCTTCTCTCGTCATAATTTCTAAGTTTTAACTTGTTAAACTGATTTTACATCTATGTTAACACTAGGACTCATAGTACTTGAGATATACATACTTTTAATATATATACCTTTAGCAGCTGTTGGCTTCATCTTAATTAAAGTCTGAATCAATTCATTTGCATTTTCAGCAATTTTATCAACGTCAAATGATGCTTTTCCAACTGCAGCGTGAACTATCCCTGTTTTATCAACTTTAAAGTCGATTTTACCAGCTTTAACTTCAGTTACTGCCTTTGCTACATCCATTGTTACTGTACCTGTCTTAGGGTTTGGCATTAAACCTCTTGGTCCTAAAATACGACCTAAAGGACCTAATTTACCCATAACACTTGGCATAGTAATAATAACATCAACATCTGTCCATCCTTCTTTAATTTTCTGAAGGTATTCATCTAATCCAACATAATCAGCCCCTGCTGCTGTAGCATCTGCTTCTTTATCTGGAGTTACCAATGCTAATACTTTAACATCCTTACCAGTTCCGTGAGGTAATGTTACTACCCCTCTAACCATTTGATTTGCTTTTCTTGGATCTACTCCCAATCTTACAGCTAAATCTATAGACGCATCAAAATTTACATTTGTAATTTCTTTCACTAAAGCAGAAGCATCATTTAAAGAATAAGCTTGGTTGCTATCAACCTTTGCCTGTGCTTCTTTTTGCTTTTTAGTTAATTTTGCCATTTTAAATAACTGTTTTATTGTTTAATTGGAGCTGTTCCTTTTACTTTAATACCCATTGAACGTGCTGTTCCTGCCATCATTAACATAGCAGATTCAACAGTAAATGCATTTAAATCTACCATTTTGTCTTCAGCAATTGTTTTCAATTGATCCCAAGTAACTGTCGCAACTTTAACTCGGTTAGGTTCAGCAGAACCTTTTTTTACTTTTGCTGCTTCTAATATTTGAACAGCCGCTGGTGGAGTTTTCACCACAAAATCGAAAGATTTATCCTTGTATACAGTAATTGCAACAGGTAAAACTTTTCCTGGTTTGTCTTGAGTTCTAGCATTAAACTGCTTACAGAACTCCATAATATTAACTCCGGCAGCACCTAAAGCAGGTCCAACAGGTGGTGATGGGTTTGCCGCACCTCCACGAACTTGTAATTTTACTACTTTACTAACTTCTTTTGCCATTTTCTAATCTTAAATTGATACTACATAAAATTGGAAGCTAAATGTATTATCTATTATTTATGTAACAATTATGAAATTTTATCTACTTGCATATAACTCAATTCTAATGGTGTTTTTCTTCCAAATATTTTCACCATAACTTCAAGCTTACGCTTTTCTTCATTAATTTTTTCAATAGTACCATCAAAACCATTGAATGGACCATCAATTACTTTAACTGTTTCTCCAATAACGTAAGGAATAGCAATGTTTTCGTTTTGAACTGATAATTCATCTACCTTTCCTAACATTCGGTTAATCTCAGATTTTCGCATTGGCACAGGATCACCTCCTTTAACTTCACCCAAAAATCCTATGACTCCAGTTATAGATTTTATTATGTGTGGCAATTCACCACTTAAATTTGCCTCTATCATTACATAACCTGGAAAATAAACTCTTTCTTTATTTATTTTCTTTCCGTTACGTACTTGAATAACTTTTTCTGTTGGAACAAGAACTCTATCTACATAGTCAGTCATTCCAAGGCGAGCAATTTCGTTTTCTATATAAGATTTCACCTTATTTTCTTGCCCTCCAATAGCTCTTACTACATACCATTTCTTAACAGATTCAGCCATAACAAACTTTACTTATTAAAATAATTTAAAATACTCAGTTAAACCTGTTTGGAAAAACTTATCCACTGCAAATACCGCTAATGCAAACAATACAGTAAATATCGCAACAATTACTGTAGATTTTTGAGCCTCAGCCCAAGAAATCCAAGAAACTTTATTACGTAACTCTTCAAATGAGTCTGTGATATATTTAACTAAATTCATCTTTTCTAAATTTTTTGCACGGGTGGAGAGGCTCGAACTCCCGACACCTGGTTTTGGAGACCAGTGCTCTACCAACTGAGCTACACCCGTAAACGTAAGGTGCTCCTCTTAAAAGAAGCACCTTTATTTTATTATATACGGTGTGTATATTAGTCTAACATTTCTGTTACCTGACCTGCACCTACTGTTCTACCACCTTCACGGATTGCAAAACGTAAACCTACATTTAATGCAATTGGCTGATGTAATTCAACTTTAATAGTTAAGTTATCACCTGGCATTACCATTTCAACTCCATCAGGCAACATAATAGTACCTGTCACATCAGTTGTACGAACGTAGAACTGTGGGCGATAGTTGTTATGGAATGGTGTGTGTCGACCACCTTCTTCTTTTTTAAGGATGTAAACCTCAGCTTTGAAGTTAGCATGTGGAGTTACAGAACCTGGCTTACAGATTACCATACCTCTTTTAATATCTTCTTTAGCAATACCTCTTAATAAGATACCTACGTTATCACCAGCTTCACCTCTATCTAATATTTTACGGAACATTTCAACTCCAGTAACTGTAGATGTTAGTTTTTCAGCTCCCATACCAATAATATCAACAGCATCACCTGTATTAGCTACACCAGTTTCAATACGACCTGTTGCAACTGTTCCACGACCTGTAATTGAAAATACATCTTCAATTGGCATTAAGAAATCTTTATCAACATCACGCTTTGGTAACTCAATCCAAGTATCAACAGCGTCCATTAATTCCATTATTTTGTCCATCCATTGTGGCTCTTTATTCAATCCTCCTAAAGCAGAACCTGCAATAACTGGAGTATTGTCACCATCATATTCATAGAAAGATAATAAATCTCTGATTTCCATCTCAACTAATTCTAATAGTTCTTCATCATCAACCATATCCACTTTATTCATGAATACAACCAATCTAGGAATACCTACCTGACGACCTAATAAGATATGCTCTCTTGTCTGAGGCATTGGCCCATCTGTTGCAGCTACAACGATGATTGCACCATCCATTTGAGCAGCACCCGTTACCATGTTCTTTACGTAATCGGCGTGACCTGGACAGTCAACGTGAGCGTAGTGACGATTTGCAGTTTGATATTCAACGTGAGCAGTATTAATTGTAATACCTCTCTCTTTTTCCTCAGGTGCGTTATCGATTTGATCGAAATCTTTTACTTCAGAAAGTCCTTTCTCTGCTAATACAACAGTAATAGCAGCTGTTAAGGTTGTTTTACCGTGA
>Ga0209121_10001104_pt1 | contig 28188 bp, 25 predicted proteins | sample Cruoilmetagenom3_FD_187292 | JGI IMG/M metagenome (GOLD analysis project Ga0209121, IMG submission 187292) | Oil polluted marine microbial communities from Coal Oil Point, Santa Barbara, California, USA - Sample 3 (SPAdes) (version 2) | ecosystem: Environmental > Aquatic > Marine > Oil seeps ...
TATAAAACAGAGAGTTATAAAGAGGGAGAGAACTGTATGAAAATAAAAGCGGAAGCTGTGTTCGGACATATACAGATTGAGGTGGAATAACCACTGAAAGGGAAGAGAACCACGGAGGGAGGGAGCCACCACGAATTCTCGAATAAAGAGAAATAGACACCAGACGCCAGACTTCAGACATCAGCCGAGAAGAAGAAAGGGAGCGGAATCCACCACGAATTCTCGAATTTGTAACGAATTTCACTAAGAGAAGGTAATATCTTTTTATATTTATTTCACAAATTTGTAGCGAATTACACGAGTAGAATAGGGCAGACACAGGGGTCTGCCCCTACAATTACACGAATTGAAAATAATTGCATGAATAATGGGGAATAGACATCAGACAACAGACACCAGACTTCAGCCGAGAGGGGAGAGAGAGAAATAAAAGTGAATTGTGAATGTGTCATCCTGAATCCTGACCTGCGTTAGGACAGGTTTATTTCAGGATCAGTACAAGGTCAAAATGACAAGGAAAGGTAGAATGACAAAGATGGAAGGCAGGAATTGTAATAGTAGCAAAAATATGACACTTTCCTTTGAAATCAATATTTGACATTTTAGAATTGTAACATCACAAGTCCTCATAAATTGGTTGACATAATTTTTCTATTATGATATTTTATGCTGAAATCTTTTTAAGAGATTATATATGAATACAGATGAATTAAGATTGAAAGTAAATGAACTTAGAATCGCAATTATTGATATGATATTCAATGCTCAGTCGGGGCACCCGGGTGGTTCTCTTTCTGCAATAGATATATTAACTGTTCTTTACAATAATTTTATGAAACATAATCCCCAAAATGCAATTTGGAATGAAAGAGACAGATTCATACTTTCAAAAGGCCATGCTTCTCCTGCACTTTATGCAATATTAGCTGATCAGGGTTATTTTCCTAAAGAGGAATTAGATAGATTCAGAAAGGTGAATTCAATGCTTCAAGGGCATCCTTCATATCTGAAAACACCCGGAGTCGAAGCGTCCACAGGTTCTCTGGGGCAGGGGTTATCCTTTGCATGTGGTGTTGCCATTGCAGGAAAGATAGATAAAATGGATTATAGTGTTTATTGTATGATTGGAGACGGTGAATCCGAGGAGGGACAGATCTGGGAGGCGGCAATGAATGCTTCAAGATTCGAACTTGATAACATTTGCGCTATCCTTGATTACAACCATCTTCAAATCGATGGTGATATCTATGATATTAAAAGACCTCAACCATTTGTAGAAAAATGGATTGCATTCGGATGGCATGTTATAGAAATAAACGGACATAATTTCGAAGAAATAAGCAGAGCATTCGAAGAATTTAAAACAATTAAAGGAAAACCGACAGTTATTATAGCCCATACGATAAAGGGGAAAGGGGTCTCTTTTATGGAAAATAATGTAGAGTGGCACGGTAAAGCACCTGATAAAATCCAGAGAGATCAAGCGATAAAGGAACTTGAAAGAAATGTCTGAGAAGTATTCACTTAGAAAGGTTTATGGAAAAACACTGTCTGAATTAGGAGACAAATATAAAAATATTGTTGTTCTTGACGGAGATCTTTCAAAATCTACAAAAACAGAGATCTTTCAAAAAAAGTTCCCGGATAGATTCTTTGATATAGGAATTGCCGAAGCAGATCTCATAGGAACAGCAGCCGGACTTGCATCATGTGATAAAATACCATTTGTCAGCAGTTTTGCAATTTTTGCGACAGGAAAATGCTGGGAACAGATAAGGAATACTATTGCATATTCGAAATTTAATGTTAAGATAGTAGCAACACATGCCTGTCTCTCAGTAGGAGAGGATGGAGCTTCCCACCAGAATTGCGAAGATATTGCTATAATGAATGTAATTCCGAATATGCAAATTATTGTACCTTCGGATGATGTTTCAACAAGATTTTTTACCGAAAAAATAGCCAATATTGATGGACCTGTATATATGAGACTTCCAAGGAATGAAACGGAACGAATATACTGTGAAGACAAGGAATTCAAATTCGGAAAGGCTGAGATATTAAGAGATGACGGTGATATTACGATATTTTCTATTGGGTTAATGACAAATATAGCTTTGAAAGCTGCATATATACTGAGACAAGAGGGGATTAAAGTTAATATAGTTGACATAATAACTGTCAAACCGATTGATAAGGAGACAATTCTAAATTTCTTAAAAAAAACAAACAAGGCTGTCGTATGTGAAGAACATGAAATAAACGGGGGGCTAACTTCTATTATTTCACAATTGTCAGCTCAATATTTACCATCTCATATAGAATCCGTTTCCATTGAAGATAAATTTGGGGAATCGGGAAAATGGAATGAACTGTTTAATGAATATGGATTAACGGAAGAGAATATAATTAAAAAAGTGAAGGTGTTACAAAATGATTGAATTTTCTCATGTATATAAATATTTTAAGAAGGATTGGGCAGCTTTGGAGGATATCTCTTTTAAGATTCAAAAAGGAGATTTTGTTTTTCTCACAGGTGTTTCAGGATCCGGAAAAAGCACTCTCCTTAAATTGATCTATATGGAGGAGAAACCTACACAAGGAGAGATTTTTGTGGATAATCTCTCTTCAGCTACTATTAAAAAAAATGATATCCCTTTCTTGAGAAGAAAAATAGGCGTAATATTTCAGGATTTCAAGTTATTGGAAGATAGGAATGTTTATGAAAATATTGCTTTTGGACTTGAAGTTACAGGTGGTAGCAGAAAGCTGGTAAGGGAAAAGACCCTTGCAATTCTTCAAAAGCTTCGTTTAGGACATAGAAGAAATGCATTTCCATATCAGTTGTCAGGAGGAGAAAAGCAGAGGGTTGCGATTGGCAGGGCATTGGTAAGGGAGCCGTTTATACTGCTTGCAGATGAACCAACAGGGAATATCGATCCGGAGACCAGTAAAGATATATTAAAACTGATGAAAGATATAAATGCAGAAGGAACGGCAGTATTAATGGCAACACATGATATTGATTTAGTGAAAGGTTCTGGGAAGAGGGTTTTAAATTTAGAACATGGAAGATTAAAGGGGGATATATGATTATTATTATTAGAGAAGCTATTAGAGGTATGATTCACAATAAAATGATGGTATTCGTTACCATTGCCGTAATATCTTTTTCTCTTATTATATTGGGAGGATTTAGTATATTTACAATAAATGGATTAAGGTTTGTAAATCTCGCAGAATCCAAGATTAAAATCGAAGCATTCCTGGTTGACGGACTCAGTACTACGGAAGTAGACAGTCTGTCAAAGAGAATCGAAAATATCGAAGGTGTAATTAATATCAATTATGTATCAAAAGATGAGGCATACAAATTATTTAAGGATAGACTTGGAAAAGATAAGGATATGCTTGAAGCTCTATCCGTAAATCCACTACCCGCATCACTTGAGATAGACCTTGATCCTGCTTATAAAACATTGGAAAATCTGGATAGAATTTCATTAAAGGTTGGCCTTTTCAGTGGAATAGAAGATATCTCATATGGAAAGAGATGGATAGCAAGGATTGATAAAATAATTAAGGTTCTTTTACTTGCAGATTTAATATTCGCTATCATACTGCTTGTTTCTTCAATTTTACTTGTAACTATGACAGTGAGATTAAATGTGGAATCAAGAAGGGATCATATCGATATTATGCGATTAGTAGGAGCCACGGATAGCTTTATAAGAATCCCGTTTATTTTTGAAGGACTTATTGCTTCATTTATAAGCAGTGTTATTTCTGCATCCGTTATTTATGGTATATTATTTCTCCTCACTTCAAGGTTTAAGGATATGAGAGGAGATATGAATATAATTACTGTCTCAATTTTCGTACTAGGTATTCTTATTGGCATTATCGGTAGTAAAATTGCTGTGGATAAATATTTAAAAGAGAGGGTATAATATGCCGAAATTTTTTACATTCAAAGGAGGAATTCATCCGGGAGAGTTTAAATTTACTGAGAAAGATGCTATTGAAGATTTTGTAGCTCCTGATGTTGTTTATATTCCTTTGTCTCAACATTTTGGGAAACCAGCAAAACCAGTAGTGAAAAAAGGGGATAAGGTTTATGTGGGCTCCCTTATAGGAGAACCTGATGGTGGGTTTTCTGCTTCGATTCACTCTTCTGTTTCGGGAACTGTTAAAAAAGTAGATAAATATCACCATTTCTCAGGAAATATGGAACAAACTGTCATTATAGAAAATGACGGACAAATGGAGAAAGATCCCGCAATTAAATCTGCTTATTCCGATTCGATTACACCGGAGAAAATCATTGAAATTGCAAGAAATTACGGAATCGTAGGATTAGGCGGAGCTACTTTCCCTGCATCTATTAAAATGAGTCCCCCTCCGGGAAAAACATTTGATACATTAATTCTTAATGGTGCGGAGTGTGAACCTTATTTAACAAGTGACCACAGACTTATGATTGAATCTCCCGAAGAGATTATTCTGGGAGCCTTGTTGATTAAAAAGGCTATTAATGCAAACAGACTTATAATAGCTATCGAAGAGAATAAAATGGACGCTGTGAGTGTTTATGAAAAAATTAAAGATAAATATAAATTTGACATTGCTATATTAAAGACGAAATACCCTCAAGGGGGCGAAAAGCAGATAATTAAAGCGATTCTTGACAGGGAAGTTCCCGAAGGGGGATTACCTGTCGATGTTCACGCATATGTACAAAATGTAGGAACAGCTTATGCATTATGGGATGCCGTATATAATGGAATGCCCCTTGTAAAGCGGATAGTTAGTATAACAGGATCGGTTAAAAACAGAAAGAATTTAAAAGTTGCCATCGGTACTCCAATCTCAGCATTAATTGAACACTGTGGCGGTTATATGGGTGAAGCGGGGAAACTGATATCCGGTGGACCTATGATGGGGATTGCTCTTTATACAGATAAAATTCCCGTAACAAAAGGGACATCAGGGGTTCTAATCCAAAGAAAGGAAGAGATGTCACTCGATGAACCTACAAATTGTATCCGTTGTGGCAGATGTATAAGTTCTTGTCCAATGGATTTGATGCCAAATTTGCTCGGAGACTTTTCTGAATTTTATAAATTCGAAGAATCAAAAGATTTAGGTGTCTTGAATTGTATAGAATGCGGAAGTTGCAGTTATGTTTGTCCGGCTAAAAAACATTTAGTTCAATTAATCAAAGTAACAAAAGCTGAATTGAAGAAAAAAAGGTAGGTGAGTAATGGCGATAGAAACAAAATTATTAACGATTACCCCTGCTCCACACATAAAGTCCGGATTTTCTACAACACGGATGATGTCGATTGTTATTATTGCTCTTATACCGGCATTTATTGGATCGGTTTACTTTTTTGGGTTTAGAGCATTACTGATAACATTAATAAGTGTTGCAAGTGCAGTTCTTACTGAATTTGTTTATCAAAAATTGTGTAAAAAAAAGGTAACGGTAACGGATGGCAGTGCAGCCCTTACAGGATTACTTCTTGCATTTATAATTTCTCCGTCTGTTCCTCTCTGGTTGCCGGCTGTCGGATCAGTATTTTCCATTCTAATAGTTAAACAACTTTTCGGGGGTGTTGGATTTAACTTTTTAAATCCAGCTCTTGCAGGAAGAGCTTTTTTAATGGCTTCTTGGCCAGCATTTATGACAGCAAAATGGATGATACCAAGGAGTGGTACATTGTCGGGAATAGAATCTATAACAACTGCAACACCTCTCGGAACATTGAAACTTTCAGGATATTCGACAAATGTTGCCAGTTCTCTAAATTCAATAGAATCACTAAAACATTTATTATTAGGAAATGTCGGGGGTAGTATCGGTGAAACATCTGCATTATTACTCTTGATAGGTGGAATATTCCTGGTTATAACCGGGATAATCGATTGGAGAATTCCATTATCGTATATTGGCAGTGTTTTTGTGCTTTATATTGTTCTTTTCCTTACGGGGGTAAGTCAACTAACCCCTATTTTTCACATACTTGCAGGAGGTTTGATGATAGGTGCGTTTTTTATGGCAACAGATCCTGTTACAAGTCCCATTACAAAAAAAGGAAGATGGATATTCGGTATATGTGCAGGACTTCTTACTGTATTGATAAGGCAGTGGGGAGGTTACCCTGAAGGGGTGTCATATTCCATACTTATTATGAATATGTTTGTACCTTTAATTGAAAAATATACCCTTCCCAGACCTTTTGGCAGGGTAAGGAGGACAGCATGAAAAGTGTTAAGATGATATTATCGCTTACAATAATCTGTGCAGTAGCAGGTGTTGTTTTAGCAAAAACTTATTCAGTCACAAATCCAAAAATTGAGGATGACAAAAAAGCAAAGATTATTGAGAATTTATCCAAAGTTATCGATGCCGATCATTTTGAATCTTCTATTCCGGACACACTCTGGTATGCTCTTGATAAAGATAATGATACACTTGGTATTGTATTCAAATCATCGGGAAGTGGCTTCGGAGGACCTATAGAAGCCTTAGTCGGACTTGGTAATAATGGCAAAATCGTAGGTGTCAAGATTGCAACACCGGGAGAAGGATTACAAGAGACACCGGGGCTTGGTGTTAAAGTAAGCGAACCCAAATTCATGGATCAATTCAAGGGGAAGGTTTTGGAAGATCTTAAAATCACTAGAGATGGGGGGGAAATAGATGCTATTACTGCTGCAACTATTTCTTCGAGAGGAGCAACTAACGGGATATATGATGCAGTGAAAAAATATGAGAAATACCTACCTAAAAAAGAGGTGAAAGATGTCCCAGAAGAATAGTAAAATGGGTTATCTGGTAAATGGTATTGTAAAAGAGAACCCCGTATTAATGCTTGTAATCGGGCTTTGTCCTGCACTTGCTGTCTCGACTTCTGCCATTAATGCACTTGGAATGGGCATTGCGGTTTTATTCGTTCTGACATTCTCAAATTTTACAATATCACTTATCAGAAAATTAATACCAAATGAAGTTAGAATTCCTATCTTTATTATTGTAATTTCAACATTCGTAACGGTAATCGATTATTTTATGCATGCTTATGTCCCGGAGTTATATTCGAATTTAGGTGTTTTCGTTCCGCTTATAGTTGTTAATTGCATTATTCTTGGAAGAGCTGAAGGATTCGCATCGAAACATAACCCATTTGAAGCAATACTTGATGGTTTAGGTTCGGGATTTGGATTTATACTTGCAATTTTTCTAATAGGAGCTTTCAGAGAAATTCTTGGTAGTGGAACATTCTTCGGAGCACCCGTATTTGGACAAGCATTTACAAAAATACCGGTTCTCTTTTTTATTTTACCCCCAGGAGGATATCTTATAATTGCATTACTAATGGTATTTATGAACATATATAAACATAGGAGGGAACATGCAGCCTAATCTATTAATGATATTTCTCGGTGCTTTTTTAGTTAATAATATTATATTGATGCGTTTCTTAGGATTATGTTCCTTTTTTGGCGTTTCAAAAAAAATATCGGTTTCTATAGGAATGAGCTTTGCGGTAATATTCGTAATGACAATATCAGCATGGACAACGATGTTAATATATCATTTGATACTTGTCAAATATAATCTGATTTATTTGAGAACAGCTACTTTTATTCTTACAATTGCAGGTACGGTACAATTTGTGGAAATGTTTCTAAAGAAATATGTTAAAAATCTTTATAAAGCAATGGGAATATTTTTGCCACTTATTACTACTAACTGTGCTATTTTAGCTGTAACATTTCTTTCGGTAGATTTCAATTATAATTTTGTAGAAACAACAATTTATTCAATTGGAGTGGGAATGGGTTATCTTTTAGCTATTGTCCTTATTTCATCACTAAGAGAACGATTGGAAACAACCCCTATCCCTCAATTTTTAAAAGGTTATCCTCTTGTTTTTATTACAGCAGGATTAATGTCATTAGCATTCTTGGGTTTTTCCGGTTTATTCGGTGTTTCATTGTGAGGTCGATATGAATGAATTATTATCTGGATTAATAGTGCTGGGTGGCATAGGTTTGGTTGTATCATTAATTCTTGTAATTGCAAATAAAAAACTTGCTGTTGAGAAAAACCCGTTAGCAGAAAATATACGAGAAATATTACCCGGAGCTGACTGTGGTGGTTGTGGATATCCTGGCTGTGAAGCATATGCCGAAGCCTTAGCGGAAGGTAAAGCCGATCCGAATTTATGTACAGTCGGAGGGATTAAAACAGCGGAAAATATAGGAAAATTGTTAGGTATTAAGGTTGAGATAAAGGAACGCAATGTTGCAAGATTGCACTGTCAAGGAACAAATGCAGTTGCCAAAAAGAAAGCTGAATATAAAGGCATTAAAACATGTACAGCTGCAAACATCGTAGCTCTTGGCGATAAAGCTTGTCCATTTGGATGCCTTGGTCTTGGGGATTGTGTGAATGTTTGTCCATTTAATGCTTTACATATAGGTAAAAACGGATTGCCTGTTACGGATATAGATAAATGTACGGGTTGCGGAAAATGTATAGTAGCATGCCCCAGAGGAATATTATCACTTGTTCCCGTATCACGAACAACTGTTATATCGTGTTGCTCTCATGATTTTGGGCTTATTGTTAAACAATATTGTTCTGTAGGTTGTATCGGATGTAGTATATGTGCAAAAAAATGCCCTGAAGATGCCATTACAATGGATAATAACCTTGCAGTAATCGATTATTCAAAATGTACGAACTGCGGAATATGTATAGAGAGCTGTCCTACAAAAGCAATACTTAGGGTCGAAGGTAAGATTGCAATAGTCCCTAAAGATATGTAATCGAAAAGGTAACAGAAAAATACCTTTTTAATTTAGTGCATAGCGTAATAATATTAATGTAGTAATCGGATTTATTTCTATATATATGTTATATATTTTTCAATGTCCAACCCTAAATGATACATAAGGGAGGATATTAATATGTTTTTAATTCTCTTTCTCTCGGATTCAAATATATTATAATCTATACTTTTTAGATTCCCATTCTTTATTTTATCAAGTGTTGCAATTACATTGATTTCAGTGTTTATAAAATTGTTATTATTCAAGCAGTTAGAACAAAAAAATCCACCCCCTTTAGAAGAGAAAAAAGCATTCGAATTTAGAGGTGTCTTACACTTTATACAATGTTTTGTATCGATGTCATAACCAAGTATATTTAATAGATTTAAAATGAAATAATAAATATAAAGAATATTTTTATCATTATTAACATGATTAAATAATTTGAAAAGAACATTATCTACTATACAATAGATATCATTTGAAGGGATATGTTTAGGTAATACCTTTAATACTATTTCAAATATGAAAGAAACTCTGAAGAATGTAACAATATTTTTAGAAAGAGGTATCCCGGATGTAATTAATGATGATTCTTTATGCTTATACATTTCACCAGAATGTGGGGTATACAAAACAAAGGATGACTTAGAATAGGTGTCGAAAATTTCAGGTGAGAATGTATTGTTTTTCCTGCCCCCTTTTATCATTATGGAAACTACACCATAATCGCGAGAGAATAGCGTTATAATCCTGCTTGTTTCTCTAAATTCAATATTTTTTAATACATATCCTTCTGTTTTGATTAAAGACATCCTGTATCCTTTTCAAATATTATTTTTGTATATTTACAATTATAGATTTTATTTTTCTATCATTGCATGATTTAACAGATATTTCCAAATCATTGATTTTGATGGATTCACATTTTTCAGGTATTTTACCCATCCTATATGTAATATAACCTCCGATTGTTTCATATGCATCGGATTTGTAAATATTACATCCGAATTTTTTATTGAATACCTCGATTTCGCAATTTGCAGATACCTGATAATTGTTTATATCAATCTTTTTAATCAATATATTCTCTTTTGAAAATTCATCTTCAATTTCACCAAACATCTCTTCCAGGATATCTTCTATTGTGATTATTCCTTCTGTTTCTCCGTACTCGTCAATTATTGCGGCAATACTTATTCCATAATTTTTCATTTCATAAAAAAGTTGATTAATATGTTTAGAAGGAGGGATAAATAAGATCTTTTTAATAATCTTATTTAAATTGAATTGCTCCTGGGTAATAAAATCCAGGATATGAATATACCCTAATATATGATCCAGATCTTTTCTGTACACCAATAATCGAGAGAATCCACTCTTATTGAAAACAGTTTTAATTTCATTATGATTCGAAGATATATCTATTCCGATAATATGCATTCGAGGAACAATTATATCCGATACCGTAATATTTTCAAGATTCAACATTTTATTCAAAATTATTTTCTCGTTTAGTGATATAATCCCATCTTGTTCAATAATAGTTATTAAATCTCGCATTTGATCCTTTGATATTTTTTCTTTATGATTGAAGATCTTAAATTTATTAAATTTAGTACTTATCATGCCAAGTAGCCTTATAAGCGGGATAAATAATTTTTCGAATAGAGTAAGTATAAATATTGTTTTAGGAAAAAATATCTTTGCTCTATTCCTTGCCCATAATTTCGGGGCAATATCTCCTGTAATAAGGATAAAAGATGTTATTATAAGTGTAGATATTATATCATTATATTTTGCAAGGACATATTTGCTTGTAAAGGAAGATATAAATATTACCGTCAGATTGATTCCGATTAAAGTTGTAGATATAATTCTTGATGGGTTTTTGTAATAGGCAAAAATCTTATCTCTTACATTTTTTTTGGTTTGTATGTAATTAACTTTGTCTGTTGATAAGAATGATATCTCCGTAGCATTGAAAAACGCAGTAAAAATCAGGAGAATAACATCAATTATAAGTACAATTATCATTCAATACCATCTCTTTTTATTAAAACTCGATCTGCTATTCTATTTTTTACACTTAATACTTTGAAAATATAATCGTTAAACAAGATAGAATCCCCTTTCCTGGGAATATGAGCGAGTAGGAGTGTCAATTGTCCATTCAGGGTTTCAATATTTTTATTTTTAAAATCAATATCAAGTATATCAGATAACCTATCGATCTCTATATTTCCCGAGACTTCCATAAATTTGCCTGTACGCGTATTTATTCCATCACTCTTGAACATATCAAATTCATCTTTAATCTCTCCGACAACTTCTTCAAGTATATCTTCCATTGTTACTATGCCAAGAAATTCTCCGTATTCACCTATTACGATTGCCATATGCATATGCTTTTTCTCAAAAGTATTTAGAAGTTTATAAGCACTTGAAGTATTCGTAACAAAAATTGGTTCCTTTATATAATCGCTTACTGAAAACCTTGTGTTATTATTATATTTTGTAAGATATTTTATATAGAATATTCCAATAATATTATCCTCACCCGGTTCAGTCACGGGATATCTCGAATAGTTATCATGTTTTATAATATTAATTATATCAACATATAAGTCATTTGTCTTTAATGTAGAGACCTTTATTCTTGGTGTCATTATTTCATTAACGGTTAAATTTGAAAAATTTAGGAAATTATTAATGAATTTTGCTTCCGAAAGATCTATAATTCCTTTGTTTTTACTTAATTCAATCAAGGATTTATATTCCGAAATGGTATATCGCTTTTCGTCCTCTTTGCCCCCACCAAAATGTAGTACTTTTGAAAGTATAAAACTTATAGGGGAAAAAGCAATATACATAATATATGCTAAAAAGGAGGTATGGATGGCAAAAGCTCTATTTAATTTTATTGCATATATTTTGGGGAGATATTCGGAAAAGATGATGACAATTAGAGTCATTAATAAAGTCAGTATTAATAAAACGAGCTGTTCATTAATTCTTAAAACCTGAAAATGATTTGTAAGCCGTGATGTATAATAACCTATAGTTACATTGATAAAATTATTATAAAATAAAATAGATATAAGAAATCTATCGGAATATTTCATAAGAAAACCAATTCGTTTGTATGATCTTTTCCTTTTTCGTTCAATATCCTTTATGTCTATGTGTGATAATGAGAAGTATGCCGCTTCAAGTGCAGATGTAAATGCTGATAGAAATATCAATGAAATGAGTGTTATTATTAAAATGATCATAAAATATTCAGTTTGTTAAATCTTTTCATATATAGATCCTCGAGTTCTTGCATTTTTCTTCGTTCTTTTTTATTAATATGATCATATCCCGCAACATGTAGTACTCCATGAATCAGTGTTCTTTTTAATTCTGCTTCAATAGTACTATTATGTAGTTTTGCTCTTCTTTCTATTACAGTCATACATAAAACAATGGAGGAAAGCACAATCTCGGCATCTGTAAATTTGGAATAGTTAAATGTAAGAATATTAGTTGTTCTGTTTATTTTTCTATAAGTTCGATTATATTCTCTCATTTCATTTTCATTAATAAAAACAATTTCAACTATTTTATTATTATTTATTTTATTTATTTGCTCTTTAAGAATAACACATATGATTTTCTTAATATTGTATTTTGCTATTTTACAACACGAAGGAGGGATTATTTCAGTTTCCATTATTATTTTTCTGTAAATTCCTTTGTTGACGGGTAATGTAGTCTTTTATGGTTTATTGCAATAAGATAGGGAAGGAAAGCTTCCTTTATTTTTTCAATATCATTAAAATTTAAAGGGGTATTGTTAAGTTGATTATCCTGTAATTTGTTTTTTACTATTTGGTTTATAAGTGCTTCGATACGGTGAGGAACAGGATTTTTAAGAACTCTAATAGCAGCTTCAATAGAGTCCGCAAGAAGTATAATTCCAGCTTCTTTCGATGTAGGACTTGGTCCGGAGTATCTAAAATCTGATTCCATAATAGATTCTCCGTTATCCTTAGCTTTAAAATAGAATCCTTCCATAACAGAATTACCATGGTGCTGTTTGATAATGTCGATAACTTCTTTTGGTAATTTATACTGTTTTGCCATTTCGACACCATCTTTAATATGGTTTGCTATTATAATTTTGCTCATACTGGGGGCGAGACTATTATGTGGATTTTGAATATTAATCTGGTTTTCAACAAAGTAAATTGGATTTTTTGATTTGCCGATATCATGAAAATATCCCCCTACTCTACATAGCAGTGAATTTGCTTGTATATTTCTTGCCGCCGCTTCTGACATTGTTGCTACATTAAGGCTATGGTTATGTGTTCCCGGAGCTTCAATAGCAAGTTTTTGCAGTAAAGGATGATTAAGATCGGTAAGTTCGATTAATGTAAGACTTGAAGTAATATTAAATATCCTTTCAAAAAGTGGGATAACTCCAAGGACTATAAAAATAGATACCGTAACATTAGCTGTAGAATATCCAATGTTTCTTACAATTTCTATGAATGAACTGAATTTTATTATTTCTATAAATGCAATGAATAGCATTTCTGCTGAAATTAGCATTAGGAGAATTAAATAAAAACCACTTCTTCTATGTAGATGGTCAATATAAAGTAGAGATATTAAACTCATTATTATCAAAAAGAGGAGGAGAGTAAAATTAAGACCAAATGTTACTGAATACATAAGTGCTATAAAAATACCGGCAACAGCAGCAAATTTTTTATCAATAAGAAATCCAATAATCATTGTAAATGGAATAATCGTTATAAGAAATAAAGAATAAGAATGAACAAATAAAACGATTATAGTATTTAAAATAAATGCAATCAAAAATATCCATGCCTTAGAAACATCGATAAGTATATTATAGCAAAAGGAAAGTAGAAGAAAGAAAAATATTATCGAGAGTAAAACAATAAGTAAATTCTTGCCAAACAATATTTGAAAGTGTTCCCTCTTATAATTGCTTGGTTGTGATTGTTTCATAGATATTAATTTTTCTTCTACCTCCATTGTTATCGGGTCATGGGCACGAACTATCATTTCACCCTTTGATACAAACCCCTTTTCCAATTTGATTGCGGCAATTGCTTCATTCTGTTTATTGATAGTTTCTTGTGAATTGTAATCGAGATTAGGTTTTATGTAATATTCGGATAGAGCTTCAATCGATTTGAAAAGTTTTGAATTTAATATTGTCTTGGATTTTGTTTTAATATATGTTAATGCTTCTTTTCTAGAGAAAATCTCATCTGCATCTATTATTTTCTCTGTATTATGAATTTTTAATATTACTTTCTTAGTACTCTTAAAGGGTAATTTACTTTTATCCTGTATTATTCCATTTTTATACAAATTGTCAACAAGTTTTAGGAAAAACCCTTCAATCTTTATATTATCTTTATTTAGTAAAGTATTATATATAATATCATCAAATGATGTGTTGCTGATGCTTTTTACATAAGCGATTTTATTAGAAAGGGGGATTTGCTTATACATTTCTTTATTTATTAAACTAAAAAGTTTGTTTATATCATCTTTGATTTGAACGGTTGTTGTTTCCTTGTAGTCAATAACAGGAAGGGTATTGTCTATTATTTTGGTTTTTTCTTTCTCAATCTTAGCGCTATCCTTTAAAATAGGGAAGTTATAAGGGGCAATAATATCCTTAGTGGCGATAGCCCCCACATTAATTCCAATTGCAAGATTTTTGGGTTTCGGATTTATTATATTTAAGAACAAAATTACCATTAATAATGAAAAAATCCAGAGATATTTTGAAAAGTGTTTATATGTACTTATTTTTTTATAAAAATTGTTTATCTCAACTGTCATTTTCTTTTTTTCCATTCTTTATCGTATTATAATTTTCATATGCCAGAATAATATCCCGAATAAGTGGGTGTCTTACTACATCATTTTCATCAAAATAAACAAATTGAATACCTGGGATATTATCTAAAACACCCTGTGATTCAATAAGTCCTGAAAAAATACCGCTTGGCAAGTCTACTTGTGTAATATCTCCGGTTATTACAAGATTCGTGTTTAAACCCATTCTTGTGAGAAACATTTTCATCTGCGTTTGTGTTGTATTTTGAGCTTCATCTAAAATAACAAAAGCATCAGACATTGTTCGTCCTCTCATATATGCAAGAGGGCTGATTTCAATTAGCTGTCTGCTAATTAAGGTTTCAACCTTATCAAAGGGAACCATATCATACAAAGCATCATACAAAGGTCTCAAATAGGGGAGTATCTTATCTTCATAATTACCTGGCAGGTAACCAAGGGATTCTCCCGCTTCAACGGCAGGTCTAACAAGTATTATTTTTTTAATCTTATTTTGCTTTAGAGATGATACGGCTTTAGCTACTGCAAGATATGTTTTACCTGTTCCCGCTGGGCCAATTGAAATAACGATTTTACTGTTTTGTATAGCATCTATATAAAATGATTGATTTTTACTGCGAGGTTTTATCCTTTTTTTATATGTATCTATTGTAATATTATTATATTCATGGCTATAATCCTTAAGTACCGATTGAACAGCAAAATGTAAATCATCTTCCGAAATGTAGTTTCCTCCCCTTACTTTATCGATAAATATGTCTAAAATTTTATTTGCTCTTTCAATATCATTTTTCTTACCGCTCAGTATTAATTTATTATTACGAAGAATTATACTAACAGGTATAAAATTTCTAATATACCTTATATTTCTATCCCCTTGCCCCAATAGGGCTAATTTATCTATATTTTCAATTCCAAATATTGATTTCATATTTAATTTATCAGAGGGGGGGGAGTCCCCCCTCTCTATATCTATTTATATTAGGGACGTGGGATATTGAGTTCCCATCCTGGGAGAATTAGATCTGGATTTTTGATAAGATCCTTATTCGCACGATAAATTTCTGGCCAGCGTCTGTAGTTTCCATGTCCATAAACATTGTCATATTCGGCAAGTTTTGATAGCCAATCACCTGGTACTACAACATATTTTGAGTTTTTAGCAAGTTTTATCTTGCATTGCTCAAGCTCTGTTCCTATCTCATCAACCTTTCCTTGCAATTCATTAACCTCTGTTTGAAGTAATTCCACTACTTTCTCTACTTCGGCTATTTTTGTTTGTAGTTCAGCTTCTTTTGTTTTGTAGTTCTCGATCATTGATAATGCATCTTTTCCTGTGATTTTCTTTTCAGCAGCACTCAATGAAACAGAGAAGAAAGCGATAAGAAATATTACTAGAATGATTATTGTTACTTTTCCTTTCATATTCTACTCCGTTATTTACCTATTTTTTCTTTGCATTCATTAAGCTCAATGGTGATATTCTCAAGTTGAGTTGCTAAATTTGCTTTTTGTGTCTCAAGCTTATCTTTTTCGCTGATAAGATTGTCATACTTTGTTTGAGCTGATTCAAATGCTGATTTTGCCTCATCAAGTTCTGACAGTTGCTTTTTGTTAGCCATTTTTGGTCCGCATCCCATTAATCCTATTGTTAGCATAGCCATTGCGACCAAAAGAGTTATCCTCGTTAGTATTTTATTCATCTAACGTACCTCCTTTATTGTTTAAATTATTCTATCAAATTGATAAATCAATGTCAAGTGATACTTCCGAATAAAATGTAGATGGATAAAAAACGGAGAGTGAGAATCACACGAATTCACGAATAAGGAGAAATAGACACCAGACGACAGACATCAGACATCAGCTGAGAAGGAGAGAAAGGGAGAGGGATACACCACTAATTCTCGAATTTATAACGAATTTCACTAAGAGAAGGGAATAATTTTTATATTTATTTCACAAATTTGGAGAAATAGACACCAGACGACAGACATCAGCCGAGAGGGGAGAGAGAGAATCACCCTCACCTCAATCCTCTCCCGTCGAGGGCGAGGAAGAAAGGGAGAAATTAGCCACGAATTTCACGAAAGAGAAATGTCCTTTAACTTTCCCTCCACAGGCGGGAGGGAATAGAAGGGAGGGGGAATATTTAGTTTTATTTCACAAATTTGGAGAAATAGACGCCAGACGACAGACATCAGACATCAGCCGAGAAGGAGGGTAATAGTAAATAGTAAATAGAGAATAGGAATATATAACTGTTTTCACAGGAATAACATGAATTTCGAATTTTGATTTACGGTTTACGATTTACGCTCTCATTAGCACTTTCACCTCAATCCTTTCCGTCGAGGGAGAGGAAGTAATATTGGGAATAACAACGATTTACGCTCTCTTTGGCGTTTTTATAGCATTGCAAAATATTGCGTCTCTACACGGAATGGGAATACAACCATGGAAGATGAGATGCTGAACCAAGTACAGCATGACAGAATTGGATTTACAATTTACGGTTAACAATTTATGTTCCCGTTGGTGTTGGCATTCCCGCAATGGTGAAACCATTGGCACCCTTATATCAATCCTCTCCCCGCCTACGCTAAAGCTTCGGCAGACAGACCGTCGAGGGCGAGGAAATAATATTAGGAAATATATACCATATAATAACTTTCCCTCCACAGGCGGGAGGGAATAGAAGGGAGGGGGATATATATTGTGTCATTTCGAACGAAGTGAAGCGATCCCACAAGAGTGAATTTATATTGCTTCGCTTGCCTGTGCATTACACGCAGACAGGTCGTTCCACTCCTTGCAATGACATTGATGGATTTAATTAAACTGGTTAATATGTCCATATATATCTCCCAACTTTTTGACAATTGGTATAGACATAGCTTATTATTTTTGCTATTATGAGTTTTTGGAGAGTGTCATGAATAAATTGACAGAAATAATGGTTGTATACGCATTTAAGATGGACAAAGAGAATGTAAAGAGAATGTTTTCTATCCCACAGGAGATATCGCATTTTATATCTTCTGCACAAATTGCAAAAATTATTGCAAAGAAAAGGAATATTAAAGAATCTCTCGCAACAGCCACTGCACTTGTTCATGATATATATAGAATAAAAACGGGTCTGAATGAAAATCATGCTATATTGGGATATGAATTGGTTAAAGCATTTCTTGAAGAAAATAGCGAATTTTCTAATGAAGAGATAGAGAAGGTAGCTGTTGCCGTTAAAAATCATAGCGAGAAAGATAAAATTGGGAATCCTCTCGAAGAACTTATTAAAGATGTAGATGTGTTTGATTCCTATTTTTATGATATAAAAAAGGATAACAAATTTTATAGAGATAGATTTTATAAAGTTGTTAATGAACTGAGTCTCCCGGAGGGAGAATATTATTATTAATTTCCTATCCAAATTAGAATGTTGAGAGGTATATGAAAATTAGAATTATTATTATTATATTGATGATATTTTGCCAATTATTATCCGCAAAAAATATGGAAGATTGCATTATTGATAATCTAAATATAAAGGATATTTATAGTGAAAGCACATTTGTTTCTGAAAATGGGAAATACATTATAACAGCCATATTTTTAAAAGATAGTTTAATTCACATAGAATATATAGAGTCTCTTAAAAATTATTTTAAGAAAAAGGAAACAATAGAATATTATGATATTAAAGAAAAATTTATAAGTGATAGTTCCTATGCTTTTGGACAGGGTATTTTACCTAATATAGAGTTGCCAATTAAGTTTTCTCCTAAAGTAGCAAGATATATTGGGCAGGGGGGTGAAATATCTATCAATGGTTCGGAAAAAATAGAATTCGGCATGAGTAAGAGTGAAGATATCGGAAACAATGCACCAGACAATGTATCAACCCCTATTCCCGAATTCCTATCAAAGCAACATATGGATATTAATGTTGTAGGAACCGTAGGGCAGAAAATTTTTATAAATATGCATCAAAACAGTGATGAAGATATAAGTTCCATTGCAAATAATATAAACCTCGAATATAAAGGTGATGAGGATGATATAATAAGAAACATAAGAGCCGGGGATGTTGATATGTCTATTCCCAACACTAGACTTATTGGTGCTTTACCATCTCATAAAGGGTTATTTGGTCTGAATCTAAGCGGTGGAGTAGGTCTTGTCGATTTTACATTAGTTGCAAGTAAAGAAAAAAGTGAGTCGGAAAGGAAAAATTTTATTGGGAAAAGCATTCTAAATACAGATACATTATGGGATATCTCTTTTGCGAAGAATAAGTACTATTTACTTGATACCATATTTTATATTAGCCCAACCGATACAATAATCTCACTAAATGTTTTTCTCGATGATGGAAATGGTTCGAATGATTCTATTAGTGGTGCGAAAATTGGTATTGGATATCCTGACCCCAATAATCCGGGTATAGATACCGGATTCATTGAACAAGGGATGTTTAATTTACTGGAAGAGGGAGAGGGGAAGGATTATATGTATGATTTACGAAATAATATTTTAACATTGAAAAATTCACTTATCAATGGACAAAGACTTGCAGTTTCTTATATTTATAAATCTTCCGGTGTTATTGATACTGTCGGTTCTGTGAACTATTCAAATGTTGACACATTATCGTTAAAATTGATTAGTAGTGCTTATCCTATATCAAATTCTCCTATATGGAATCTTATGCTTAAAAACATATATCAAATTGGAATCGGTCAGATTATGCAAAACTCGTTCGAGGTGCATATTTATAAAGTGGAACCGAATGGTGAACCAAAGGACAATTTAAATGGTCACACTTTCCTTAACCTATTAGGACTTGCGAATACCGATACATCAAATGTAAATTATGATTATATTGATTTTATTCATGGTTTTATAATTTTTCCTCAGCTCTACCCGTTTTTAAGTGACAATCTTACAGTTAAAGATTCAATCTATGATAAGGTAAATTTTATAAATAGCGATGGAAGAAAATATTTTATAGTAGTAACATATCGAGGATTACAGCAGGAATATGATCTCAATTCAATGAATATACTTGAAGGTTCGGAATTAATTACCATTGATGGAGTAACACTTCAAAAAGGGACGGATTATACGATAGATTATGAATATGGTACTGTAAAATTCATGAAAAGGATAGATAATCCGGATGCGGATATTAAAATCGATTATCAGATTTCCCCCCTGTTTTCTGCATCTTCGAAATCGCTTATTGGGTTTAATGCTCAAATGCTTGATATCCCTGGTTTAAATTTTTCAACAAGCTGGTTATATAAAAGCGAAAAGCGTGGAAATCAATATCCAACATTAGATGAAATTTCAAGAGAGGATTTCGTTGGAGAGATGGATATTTCGTACAATCATAAACTTGGATTTATAAATAATATTTTCAATCGAATTTCATATTTTACAAGTTCAAAACCATCGGGGTTTCAAATTTCTGCAAATGCAGCTTTTTCGAATCCAAAACTCAATGTATATAAAAATGCGTATATCGATGATATGGAAGGGGTAAATCTTGAAACATCACTATTGGGTGGTTCATATATATATTGGCATTATTCGGGGGTACCTGTTAATAAGGACACAAGTGATTACTGCGACCAGATCTTTTGGTTTAACCCGCATAATGGAATAAAGGTAAGGGATATATATCCGAATTATCCTCTCGAACAGCTTGAAAATCGTTTAAGTGTTCTAAAAATCGTTATGAATCCTCATAATGGTTCTCCGAATTCATGGGGAGGAATTACAAATGTAAAATATGTTGCGGGGGAGGATTATTCACATAAGGATTACATCGAACTATGGGTGAAAGGAAATAATGGGACCCTCCATATAGACTATGGAACAAATATGAGAGAGGATGCTCCGAGGAAAAACAGCAATGGAGATATTGTAGGTTTCAATAATATTATGGATACTGAGGATCAAAATAGAAATGGGATACTTGATGAAAATCTAAATGAAGACACGGGATTGGATGAAATTATGGGTGTTGATGGGACACATAAGACAGGTGATGATGATAATGACGATTATCGATATTATTCGGATAATCCTGATAACTATCTTCACCTTAATGGAACGGAAGAGAATAAAAGATTGGATAGTGAAGATCTGGATAGCGATGGTAGTCTTAATATCAGGGATGATTACTATACGGTTTCCTTGGATCTTGCCACCAGTGTTCCTGTTATATCCCGTTCGAATGGATGGAAATTATTTAGAATTCCCATTAAGAAGACAGAAAATGTTGATACGGTTGGTAATCCTTCCGTAGAACATATAAAATATGTAAGACTGTGGATTGACGGACTCTCGAGTAAAGACTCCATATCTCTGGTAAATTTTAATATCACAGGAAATAAATGGCGTATCGGTTATGTAGAGGATTTAAATGATAGTATTATTTCACAATCCGATAGTGGAGTACTCTCACTATCGATTATAAATAATCAGGAATACACTAGTTATATACCACCTTATAATGTGAAGAAAACACAATACGGTTCTTATGAGAAGGAACAATCTCTTGTAATACAATATAACAATTTAGAATCCGATAATCAAATTTTTATAACGGAAACATTTTCTCGTAATTACAATTATATGGATTACAAAACATTAGGTATATACATTTACAATAATAATAGCAACTTAATTCCTTTCACCATATTGAGATTTTATTCCGATGACAACAACTTTTACGAATATACAGCGAGTGTCGATACAGGATGGAATTTTATCAAAATCCCTATTTCTCAATTTACTGATATAAAGAGAATTAAACCTGATTCGATTAATGATTATACTATTTCATTCTTTCGAATAAAAGGAAATCCATCATTCAGAAATATTAAAAAAATTGGAATTGGATTAAGAAACAAAACAGGATCAATCCTTTCAGGGGAATTTTATATCGATGATATATTACTAACCGATATTAATTCCGTCCCAGGCTATTCACTTATGGCAAGTTCACAATTCAATATAAGTGATATATTTACATTTAACGCTTCAATCAATAATGGCATGGCTGATTTCAGACCATTGAATTCCAATGCTTTAGGTAGTGATAAAATTGGTGTTACATATAATGCTTTGTTAGAGACAGGAAAATTTCTCCCTTCAAGATGGGGAATATCAATACCTTTGAATTATCGTTATACATTGGATAGATTATATCCCAAATATCAGATATATTCCGATATAATTCTTTTGGACCCGATATTACGAAATATCCAAAAAACAATTTCAAAGATTCAGTTTTTGTCAGCATCCTATTCAAAGAGTTCAAAATTCTCAAATCCCGTATTACATTTGATTGATCCTGCTCGATTAACTTTTAGTTATAATAAAACAAGAAATAGGGGATATCTAATGATTGACAGTTCCGATATTATTACTTCATCATTTTCTTATAATTATCTTTTGAATATAAAAAAATTGAAGCTCTTTAATAAAATGCTTTTATCGTTTGCTCCGGAAAATATTAACTTAGGAGCAAACTACAATTATAATTTCAATAAAAGATATTCAAGGGCTGACACGGGTTTTATACCTTCATACAATTTAATGAAAAAATATCTTTCATATAATATGTCCTCAGCATATAAACCCGTGCAAGCCATAACATTCTCTTATAATAATATGTTTACAAGAGACCTGAATCTTTTTAGAGATACGAGCAATATCCCCGGATCACTAATCTATACAAGTCATAAGGGGACATTTGGGTACACTCCAAATTTCTTTAGTAGTTTTTTAGTTCCCGGCATAAATTATACATTTTCATTTGCGGATAATCATAACCCGGAATTAATTACTCATACCGATTCAACAGATATAAGGAATATTTCCGTTGACAATAATATATCTGCCAATGTTGACATTGCATACTCAAATATTTTGAAATTATTGACATCATTTAGAGACAAATCAAAAGATACGACATATATTAAAGGTAGTCCGGGATGGATTCTTGTCAAAATTGATGAGTTCAGTAGTAAATTCAGACCGCTTAAATTTCAATATAATAGGACAAATAACCAACAGGCAATAAGGGTGAGAGATATACCGGGATACAGATATATTTTTGGTATGAATCAATTAATACCGGAGTATCTCAAAACTTCGTTAACAAGTCTAAAATATACTCACTCTGATAATTATTCGGCTTCAACAGGTTTCTCTATATCAAGCATATCATTAAATATGAAAGGAAGTTATTCACATGGAGAGCAGGGGGAATCAGGGAATTATGATAATCAGAGTATAAGTAATAAATTTACATTTCCTGATGCTACTTTAACGATTAATAAAATACCTGTGCCTGAAAATTTAAAAAGCTCGGTTACATCTACAAATGCCAGTATATCTTACTCCAAAACGATTTGCAAATCAGGTACACCCAAGGAACCAAACAAAAATTATAATGAATCAATTCTATTATCCCCATCACTAAATTTTAAATTAATGAATAAAATAAGTTGTAGTGCAAGTTATAGATATAGCTTAACAACAAATATCTATAAATCGATAAGCGAAACAGGTAATGATAAATCGTTAAAAACGATGAATGGCTCTTTTGGGTATATTTTTAACCTTCCGAGAGATTTATCTATACCACTTTTTGGCAGTAGGCTTAAATTAGTAAGCAATATAAATACAAATTTAAGTTTTAATTATATGTATGATAAAACATTACCTTTCGCAATAGAACAGATGATTGATACTACACCTGGTGGTGTAATTGACACATTTGACCTGAAAAAATATCAAACTGCTTCGATAATATCTTCGTATTCAATTACTGGATCGGTTGGTTTTAGTTTTTCCAGAGATATTACCGGTGGGTTAGATGGGAACTATAGTATAACCGATTATAAAAACACAGGCATGAAAATTAGAAAATACGGATTTCAATTCTGGGTGAAATTTAATTTTTAATATTTAACATCCCACAAAACCAGTCCGTTAGGTGGCACAGAGGGGCCTGCTAATTCTCTGTTTTTCCCTTTAAATATTTTGATTATATCTTTCTTGTCAATTTTTTCTCTTTCGTATAGGAGAAGTGTTCCCATTATGGATCTAACCATGCCATGAAGGAAATGATCACCTGTAATTTTAAATATGTACATACTATATTTTCGCTTGATATGCAAATCAACAATATTAACAACTGCATTTTTCTCTTCCATTCTTTTAGCAAAGGAGGAATAATCCTTTTTTCCTAAAAACAGATGAAAGACATCTTTAAAATGATCAATATTAAATGAATATGGCCAATAGTACAGATGTCCCGTTAAAATCGCAGGTTTTTCATTTGTAAAAAAGTATTTATATGTTCGAAACTTTGCCGAATACCTGGTGTGAAAATCCTTTTTTACATTTCTTATTTTTCCTATTGATATATCTCGAGGTAATATACCATTTAATGATTTTTTAATATGAATGAGATCATCGATATGTTCACAGTCAAAATGTGCGAATTGCTTTCTCGCATGAACCCCTGCGTCAGTTCTTCCGCTTCCTGTTATGCGTATGTTTTTTTTAAATAATATTTTTAATGCATCTTCTACTTCTCCCTGAATTGTTATCTCATGAGGTTGGACTTGCCATCCGGAATAAAATGTCCCATCATACTCTATTTCCATTAGATATCTCATTTCATTTCCTTTTTATAGATTATAGTTTATATTTCTTTTATACATTGACTTTACCAAATATATTGTCGCAATCCCAATGATTCCACCAGAGATGAGTGAAAAAACTGCGAAAATAGAATATAATTTCATTATATCGGTTATATGAGCGATTAAACTTGCTGTAAGAAGCATTGCAATATTGTGTATGAATGCTCCGATTATACTAATACCAAGTAAACTGCATCTAATATTCAATTTTATAATCAGATACATTCCAATCAAACCACTTACCCCTCCTACAAGTTGCATAATTGTTATCGGTTGAAATATACCACCGAATATAATCGAACTGAAAAATATCTTGATAATTATTACTGTTAGAGCAGCAAGCGGATGAATAAAAAGGGCGATTATTATGAAAATATTTGCTAACCCTAATTTAAGGAAAGGAATTGGCATGGGGATAAATCGTTCCAGAATTGCAACAACAGTTGCTCCTGCGGAAAGCATTGCAATATATACAATTTTTTTATTTTGTAATTGCATCATAGTCGCTCCCTGAAAAAGATATTTTAATCCTGTTTGGTATACAAATTATCATCTCATTGCTGTTTTTAATCCATCCTTGTTTTACACAGATGTGCAAGGGGCATGTGGAATTTTTCATTTTCACCTTTTTATCTTTTATTTCAAATGAAAAAGGTCCTTTATATCCATTTGAGGAAATTATTGTGTCAACCGTAGTATGTAAAGTATATTTAATTTTTCCGTTAATCTCAACAATAACCAGGAAATTATCAGTGCCTTTCATTTTTGCCGAATATAAGAATATTGTTGCTATAATAAAAATTACTATTATAAAATCACCGAAAGAGGGTTTTAAAAAAATCCGTAAATCTTTTTTCCGCATGAAGGACATTTTCCATTAATCAATCTATTCTGTTTTATATTAAAATAATTTCTTTCTATTAATAATTCTCCGCATTTTGGGCAATATGTATTTTCTTTCCCCGCAATTACATTGCCGGTATATACAAAATTGAGTTTTTCTTTTGCCTTTTTATATGCATAATCAAGTATTTCGGGCGATGTGGGTGGTTCCTTATACTTATAATTAGGGGAATATTTTGAAAAATGAATTGGTATATCGGAAGAGAGAGAGGCAACCCAATCGATTAAAATTGATATATCACTTTTTTTATCATTTAATCCTGTGACAATGAGGTTTGTAATTTCAATATGTATTCCGTTTTCAAAAGATGTTTTAATCGTATTTTGAACAGTACTAAGATCTCCCGAAAGTGTTTTCTTATAAACATTTGCATCTATTGATTTTAGGTCAATATTCATTGCGTCGATATATGGAATTATCTCTTCTAATGGTTTACTATTAATTAAACCGTTTGTAACAAGTATAATTTTTATTCCGTTATTTTTTGCGATTTTAGATGTGTCCAATATCATTTCATACCATATAATAGGTTCCGTATATGTAAAAGCAATGGATTGTAGTTTTTTATTTTTAGCAATTTCTACAAGATTCTCAGGTGTAATTTCAGTCGTAGGTGCTTTAACCTGAGATATTTCATAGTTTTGACAAAAAGGACATCGCATATTACACCCGTAAGTTGCCGTTGAGAGTATATCCGATCCCGGGAGGAAATGAAAGAGTGGTTTTTTTTCGATAGGATCAATTGCAATCGTTACTGCCTGTCCATAGTTTTTTGCATATAGAATCCCATTGTGATTTACACGACCAAAACAAAATCCGTCCCTTTTATTTGATATAATGCATTTTCGGGGACATAGCAAACATTGTACCTTACTGTTTTCTAATCTTTTTTGCCATAGTGCCTTTTTCATAAGTTATCTTCCTTTTTAAACTATCGGATTCCCATATCTGAAAATCCTTATTTTTTATTCTTATAATAATACCATGTATATTGTTATTTGCAAGGAAATTTTCTGCATTGTCACTCATAACTCCGACCGCGGTGGCTATTGCATCGGAAAATGTGGCATTATTTGCAAATATTGTAATGCTTGCAATGTCATTTTCAGGAAATCCGGTTTTAGGATTTATCATATGACAATACCTTTTATTATTTATTATTATATACTTCTCATAATCTCCACTTGTTACAACAGCCCCGTTTTTAATTTCGAAATATCCTAGAATATTATTTTCTCTAGGGTTTTGGATACCTATTTTCCACTTCTTGTCATTTCTTGAGTAAACTCTAATGTCTCCACCGGCATTAATTAGAAATGCATCGAGATTGGATTCCTTCAATACATCATATGCCAAATCAATTGCATATCCCTTAGCTATACCGCCAAGGTCGATGCCCATAGAGTCCAATATCGATACAGTATCGCCAGATATTTTGATTCCATTAAAATTGACATATTTTAGTAATTGCTTAATTCTATTGCTGTCAGGTAATTCCTTCAGAGGTTCGGAAAAATGTTCCCATTCGTTCATTATAGGATTAATTGTTATATCAAAATATCCATTTGTTATTTGAGAGATGTCTATAGCTTTTTTAATTATATCGTTAGTATACCTTGAAACCTTTAATTTCCCCTTGTTGTTAAGATTATAAATATCTCCATTTATACTATTATAACCGCAAATAGAATCGATTAATAAAAATTTGGATAATGCATTTTTCATTATTTTGTCTATATTCTTAGGACCATGGTAATAGACCTGAATTTCCACTATCGTATCCATAGTGTATATTGTTGATTTTGAAAATCTATTTTGGACATTTAGTGAGTAATATATAAATGCACCGGATAGAATGGCTATTAGTATATATATGTATCTTTTCATTTGTCTATTTATATGATAATACTAATTCAGCGTCAAGGAGAAAGTGAATTATTCCGGTAAATAGGTATAGACATATTAACCAGTTTAAGATGAGATAAAGGATTAAATCATTTCCTTTCTTTTAATTTAGCCCCCTCCCTTCAATTCCCTCCCGCCTGTGGACAGGTTGTGATAGAACTTACCTTTTGGGGAAAATGAGAAAATTAAGTCTTGGATTACAGCAACTTATGTTTGTTGAAAAATCGAAATTGCCTATTCCGTAACAGCCTGTGGAGGGAAAGTTATTATATAGTATATTTATAGTATATTTCCCAATATTATTTCCTCGCCCTTGATGGGAGAGGATTAAGATGAGGGTGACAATGGTTTCACCATTGCGGGAATGCCAACGCCAACGGGAACGGATAGAGAGCGTAAATCGTTAATCGTAAATTGCAAATTGTAGGGGCAGACCCCTGTGCCTGCTCTATTCCATTTCGTGCAATTCGTTACAAATTAGTGGAATTGAAAATAAAAAATATTCACTTTTCTTTCTCTTAGTGAAATTAGTCTCAATTAGTGAAATAAAAGTTTAAAATTATTCTCTTCTCTTAGTGTAATTCGTTATAAATTTGTGAATTCGTGGTGGTTCCCTCCCTCCTTTGTTATTCCTGTGAAAACAGAAATCTGCTCCTATTATCTATTCACTATTTACTATTCTCTCTCTCCCTTCTCGGCTGATGTCTGAAGTCTGGCGTCTGGTGTCTATTTCTCCTTATTCGTGAATTGATGGTGGATCTCTTATTACATGGTTCTCTTATCTTTCGGTGGTTGAAAATATGAAAACATGACTTGCTTATTAAAATGCCGAAGGTCGGACTTGAACCGACATGGAGTTGCCTCCGGAGGATTTTGAGTCCTCTGCGTCTACCATTTCACCACTCCGGCAAA
>Ga0209121_10001106_pt1 | contig 28159 bp, 27 predicted proteins | sample Cruoilmetagenom3_FD_187292 | JGI IMG/M metagenome (GOLD analysis project Ga0209121, IMG submission 187292) | Oil polluted marine microbial communities from Coal Oil Point, Santa Barbara, California, USA - Sample 3 (SPAdes) (version 2) | ecosystem: Environmental > Aquatic > Marine > Oil seeps ...
GCAGGTCACCGTCGACAAGGCGACAGGTGAATTCACCGTCGACAAGCTGACCATCGTCACCGATGTGGGCACCGCCGTTAACCCGGCGGGCGTTGTGGCCCAGGTCACGGGGGCCGCCATGTGGGGGTTCTCGCTGACGACAATGGAAGAGGGCGACATGCAGGATGGCGCGATCACCGCAAGCAACTTTGACGGTTATACCCCGGCCAGAATGTCCGACGCGCCCGAGATCGTCGTCGAGCTGATCGAAAGCGGCCACTATCCGGTTGGTGCAGGCGAACCTGCAACTACCGTGGTGGCCCCGGCCATCGCCAACGCGATCCAGATGGCGGTTGGCGCGCGGGTGCGCGATCTGCCGATCACCGCTGACAGGGTCAAGGCGGCAATGGATGCCTGACCGGTCCTGAATGAAAAGGAAGCGCCCCGTTTGCAAGAACAGGGCGCTTTTTGTTGCGGGTCAGGTCCGGGTCAGTCCCCCGCGAAGCAGGCCCGCAGAAGAAGGGCCGCAGGGGCTGGATGAGCATTCACCCTAATCCGGCATCGGCCAGTCCTGTTCGCGCGGTACCCAGCGCGGGGCACGGTTCTTGCCAACTGCCTCTTCCAGTTGCCGGATGTATTCTTTCAACTCGGCTTTTTCGCCGAACAGGCAATCCATCTTGGGGCGAGTCTCTATTGGGTCCGCCGCAAATGTAAATCGTGCCTTTGATGGTATGTGCGCCGGTCCGGCTATTTCGGAAATAAGTTTGTCATTCAGCGCGGGTCCGAATTCTTCCCACCGCACCACCGGCATGGTGAACGCGCCCAGCCCGCCAATCACGCAATCCTCAAAGTACTTGTCCAGATCGGCCTCGGGTCCGGAATCCTTTCCGCCCATCAGCGGCAGGCCGTTGATCGTCACGCCATGGTAAACCAGCGCGTCCCGCACCCGGCTGACGCGCGGACCATTATTGTTGAAACCGTCACTGGAAATATCGACCACGTGGCGGTTGGATTGAAACGGGCTGTTGCGGAACAGTCCAAGCGCCACGGTCAATGCCTGCGATATCGACGTGCGCCCTTTGCGGGTGACCGGTGTTGTTTCCAGAAGGCGCGCAAACCCTTCCGCGCTGGCGGGATCAAAGATCATGGTCCAGGGAACGACCTGAAACTGGGTATCCTCACCGGCCCATTCCAGATAGGTGACAGAGATCCTGCCGCGAAAGCCCGAGGTGATGGCCCGTATTACTTCAGGATCGCGAAACGCGGCGATATAGCCTCTGCGTTGAATATCCTGTTCATCCAGCGAGATCGAAAACGAGATGTCGACCGCCAGAACAAGCTGCATATCCACTTCGATCAGGGAGGATTCCGCAACAGAGCGGTGAGGAAGACAGATCAGCCAAAGGCAGGCTGTTGCCAGAAATCCGACATTTGCCCACCGCAACCCCATCTTGTCTCCCTTTTCCTTAGCCCGGTCTGAATGCCGCCCCCCAGGGGAAGCGCCCGACCTTGATGGTTTTGACAGGCTTTTGCTTGTCCACATCAATCACGGTCACATCACCGGATATGCCATTGGTAGAAAATATCTGCTGTTCGTCCTCATCAAATTCCAGATGCCAGACGCGTCGCCCCACCAGAACAAACCCAATCACCTCAAAGCTCTGCTGGTCCACCACCGCCACGTGGTTGGCGGGGCCCAGCGCGATAAACGCCTTGCTGCCGTCCGAGGTCAGGCGGATGCCGACCGGCTGGATCAGGTCGTCGGATATGCCGGGGATCTGCATGCTCAGCGTATGTACGACCGTTTGTGTTGTCACGTCGATGATCGCCACGGTGCCGCCGATCTCGGAACTGACCCAAAGGCGGTCGCCCGATTTGGAAAACTCGGCATGGCGTGGCCGCTGGGCAACCAGCGTGTTGTTGAAAATTGCGGCTTTTTCGGTGTCGATCCAATGCACCATGTTGGTGGTTTCCGAGGTGACGACCGCAATCTTTCCGTCCGGCGATACAGCCATGCCTTCGGGTTCGATGCCAACGTCGATCTCGGCCACGGCCTCACCTGTTTCGACGTTCAGAACCGTCGCCAGCGCATCCTCTTCGTTGGAGATGTAGAGGTGTTTGTTGTCCGGGTGCAGCGCGAATTGTTCCGGGTCTTCGCCCGATTCCAGGCGGCGGATAACGATGCCGGTATCAGGGTCAAGCACGTCAATCGCATCATCGTCCGAGGCGCAGACGTAAAGTTCCGAATAATCCTTGGCAAATGTGATGCCGCGCGGACGCAGGCCGACATTATAGGTCGCTTTTACCACTAACGTATCGGTGTCGATGACGCTGACCGTGTGGTCCTTTTCGTTGGTGATCCACATCTCGCCCGCCCAGGCAGGCAGGGCGTTTAGCCCCAGAACTATTATTGCAGCCAACTGTAATCGGTTTAAATCGGGCACTTTTATTTCCTGTCTCATGGGGTTTTGAACGATGTGCAGGCACTTTCCGGAGCGTCCAGCCCCAGCGTGTCCAACTCGGTACGCTGATGCAGGAACCCCGGCAGCGGCGCATTGGCGACAACAGCGCGCGGGTGAACAAGGTGAATGGTCTGGCGCATCTGACCGTTCCAGCCGCGAAACGACAGTTTGCGCCCCTTGAACCCGGCCAGTTCAAACCCGTCCGACATGATATAGTCGCGCAGGGATGCGGCATCGGCGCTGCCTGTACGGGTCACCGCTTCGCCGATTGTGCGCATGGCGGCCCAGGCGGCATAGTCCACCGGGCGCATGGGGCGGCTGGCACTGTCGTTGAACCGGGCTTGCAATTGCGCCGCGCCCCAGCTTTCGACGACCGGCGACCAGGCGACTGGAACGATCCCCTCGCTGCCGGCAATCGGGCGGGGTGTCCAGGTGTTGTAGGGCAGGTAACGGGCGAAATCATCTGTCTCGTCGGCGACGATCAGGATGTCGTGGCGGGGCAGGTCCTGGGTGAACAAGGGCACCTCGCTTGAGGCCGTGCGGCGCAGGTCGGCGTCGATGATCCAGTCCCTGGTCTCTTTGATCTTCAGCCCGAATTTACGGGCCGAGGCCGTCAACGCCCCGGCAAAGGCGCGATCCGACGGGTGCCGGCCCTGTATCATCACCAGATCATTCCAGCGTCGCAAAGCCAGGAACTGGGCCAGCGCATCGGCGCGCATGGCGTAGCTGGGGATTGTGTGCAGCAGGTTGGCGCGGCAATTGGTGTCGCGCAAAGCAACATCCGGGCTACGGACGTTCAGGATCAGGCGGGCCGCGTTTTCGGCCTGGTCGGCAAATTCCAGAATGGCCGCTGCGGGCGCGTCGATCAGGACCAGATCTCCGGGTTGTTTCAGCGGGCCGGAAACCAGCGTCAACACCCCCGCCGCATCAAGATCAAACACCGAAAGGGAATAGCGATGGCCGAGAAATTTGCCGGTGCCGGCGTTGTCGTCATGCCCGACCCTGGCCCCGGCAACCCCTTCATTCTGAGGGATCGGGTCAAGGTTGGACAGGGTCGCAGGGCGCTCTGTCGCTTGGCGCACGTAAGAAATGTCGACCACGATGTCCTGCGCGTGCAAGGGTGCTGCAAGGGTTGCCGCGAAAAAGCAGAGGCCGCCAGACACGGTTGCAAGACATGTATTCCAGCGCTCGCGCAGACTTATCACCCCTGAGTTCCCTTGTTCTTCATGTTATTCGGTTTGCCGAGCCCGCTCCGGAACCGGGGCCTTGGCGATTTGTAGCAAAGCTACTGCAATCGTATCGCCAGAGCCAGAGCCCGGACTATACGACTAAAGTCAGGTAGCCGGGTCAATCTGTTTTGACTAACAATTTCGTGTGGGTCATTCCGGTCTCTGGATTGACCTTTCTCTGTTTGGCTTGGGACCAAACACGTTGGAAAAACGGTGCGGCCCAAGATAGAGCGAAATTGATAACTTTGGGAGGAAATCAATGCGACTTACCCATCTTACAAACACCGGGTTGGCAGCGACAATCGCGCTAGGGGTGTTTGCATCGGGGCCGGTCATGGCGCAAAGCGCGCAGGACCTGATTAACGATGCAAACGATCCGTCGACCCTGTTGACCTATGGCATGGGCTACGGCCAGACGCGCCACAGCCAACTGGATTCGATCAACACCGGAAACATTTCCAAACTGCGCCCGGCCTGGACCTATTCTCTGGCTGACAATCGCGGTCAGGAAACTTTCCCGATGCTGTATGAAGGCGTGATGTACGTCACCACGCACAATGCGACCATCGCGCTGGACTCGGTGACCGGCAAGCAGATCTGGCGGACGGCTGTCGATTATCCGGCGGAAACGCCGCGTGTGGCCTGTTGTGGTATCGTGAACCGTGGATCCGCGCTGTATGAGGGCAAGATTTTCCGTACCACGCTGGATGCCCATGTCGTCGCTTTGGACGCGAAAACCGGCGAAGAGCTGTGGAAGACCAAGTCCATCGACTTCAAGAACGGCTATTCGATGACCGTGGCACCGATGATCGCCGATGGCGTGCTGATCACCGGCATCTCTGGCGGTGAATACGGTATTCGCGGTTATATCGAAGGTTATGATCCTGCCACGGGTGCGCGGCTGTGGCGCACCTACACCGTTCCTGGCCCGGGCGAGCCGGGGCACGAGACCTGGAAAGACGGCGGCGACGCCTGGGAACGTGGTGGCGGACCCACCTGGCTGACCGGGTCGTATGATCCCGATCTGAACATGGTCTATTGGGGGGTCGGCAACGCGGCGTCCTGGAATGCCGGGCTACGTCCGGGGGACAACCTTTATACGGCGTCGATCCTGTCGATCAACCCCAAGGACGGGGCCATCAACTGGCACTATCAGACGTCTCCCAATGATCCTTTCGACCATGACGGCGTTAATGAACTGGTTCACGCCACCATCGACGGGCGTGACGTTATCATGCAGGCCAGCCGCAACGGGTTCTACTATGTGCTTGATCGTAAAACCGGCGAGTTGATCGCCGCGAACAAGTTCGTCGACAAGGTGAATTGGGCCGATAGCATCGACCTGAAAACCGGGCGCCCTGTCGCGACCGAAGTGTTCACCAAAGCGGTTGCCGGCGAAGAGGTCGAATACTGGCCCGGTGCGCTGGGTGGCAAGAACTGGTCGCCGACCTCGTATGACGCGCGCACCCAGACCACCTTCATCAATACGATGAACGGTGGCATGAAGTACAAGGCTGTCGAGCCACAGTACCGGCCCGGCGTGTTCTACTTTGGCGCTGAATTTGCCTTTACCTGGGGCGAGAAACGCGGCTCATTGCGGGCGATCGACCCGATGACCGGCAAGGTCAAATGGGACAACCCCGTTGATATCCCGCGTCTGGCCGGCATCCTGTCAACCGCTGGCGATCTGGTGTTCACCGGTGCCACAACGGGCGAGTTCGAAGCGTTCAACTCTGAGACCGGCGAAAAAGTCTGGGAATACCAGACCGGTTCCGGCGTTGTTGGTCAGCCTGTGACCTGGGAAAAGGACGGCAAGCAATATGTGACTGTCGCCTCGGGCGGCGGCGCTGTCTATGCCTTGTTCTCTGGGGATGAGCGTCTTTCCGGGTTCCCGGCAGGCGGCAGCGTCTGGACCTTTGAGTTGGTGGAGTAAGACGCACCAATGATCAAGAAACTTGCACTGTTATTGTGTATGCTGGCACCCCTTGGGGTGCCAGCTTTCGCACAAGAGGACCTGTTGAAAAAGGAACAGGGCGTGTTCGACATGTTCTGTGCCCATTGTCACGGGAAACACATGGTCAACCCGGGCACGTCGTCGTTTGACCTCAGGAAATTCCCCAAGGACGAAAGGGAACGGTTCGTCAATTCTGTCAACAACGGGCGGGGCGACATGCCGTCCTGGGGCGACATCCTTCTGCCGGAAGAGCTGGATCTGCTGTGGCATTATGTGATTACCCGTGCCGGCAAGGAACCTGCCCCATTTGAGACGGCGAATGGCGCGACGGACACCGGCGAACCGGATGTCGATGGCGCGACCGGAGCTGTGTCAGAAGAAACGATGGCCCAGGCGCATGATACGTTCGAAACCTACTGCTCGCGGTGTCACGGCAAGGACATGGTCACTGGCGGCACCTCGTCCTTTGATCTGCGAAAATTCCCCAAGGATGGAAAAGACAGGTTCTACAACTCTGTCACCACCGGACATGTCGATATGCCGGCATGGGGGGATATTCTGACGCCAGAGGAAATCGACCTGCTGTGGCTTTACGTGAAAACCCGTGGTGGCAAGGAGCAGGCGTCGCTTGACCCGTCACAGCCGCCGGACGAGCCGGTCAAACAGGCCTCTTTACTGATTACCCCAGGCACGCTGACTGCGTGCCTGGCCAAAAACGGCGGCGTCATGTCGTCCCGGCGCGCCAGGGGCGGTGCCGGACTGGATTACGAAGTTGCGGCGGCGCTGGCAGATCGAATGGGTCTCGCGCTGGTTGTGGAATGGTTTGAAAGCGAACTGGAAGAGGAAAGCTCTCCCGTGCGCGAAAATTACGCGATGCTGGCTTATGGCGTCTGCGACATTGTTCCGGGGTTCGCCCTGTACGAAACATCGCTTAGCGCCTTTTACAAGACCCGCGCCGCACTGCCGCGCTGGGACAACATGCCCACCAATCTGGGGCGTGGATTTCAGGTTGATCTGGAACCGATCAGCGTGTCTGACCCTTATGCCCGCATGGAAATGGCTGTGGTCTATCGTTCCCCCGATTTCGAGCGCGACATTGCCGAGATTGCCGATATGGACGGGCTGCGCATTGGTGTGGAACAGGGCACGCTTGCCGGTGTTCTGACATTGCGGCAGGGTACGGATAACATGACCACGGCCGCCAAGACGCTCAACCCCGGACCGGATTTCCTGTGGCGGATGGAGCAGGGAGAGTTCGACGCGGCGCTGGTCACCGTCGGGGCCTATGATTTCCACAAAAAGCAGAACTTTGTCAGCACGCTGCTGCTGGACGAATATCGCCACCCGATCGGTTTCAACCTGAGCATTGCAATGCTCAGGCGCAACCGCGATCTTCTGGAACGGATTGATCCGATGATCCATGCGATGATTGACGACGGCACGATGGCTGCGTTGGCGGAGAAAAGTAAACACACCTATTCCATGCCGCGTAAACCCTGGGTGCAAAAGCACCTGACCATGCAGGACATTGTGTTCAGGCGCTAATCGGCAAACCGGTGAATTGTTACGACTTTGGTCGCAAGCCAAAGACAATCCTGTCAATGTGATTTGACATGTTTTGCCGGGTCACTACGATTTTGCAAGAATCGCTGGAGCCAATTGCGTTTAATCAACCGGAGCCCCGTCAATGTCACAAGTGAAACTCAGCAACCTTCTTTTTGCCGCGTCCCTGGCAGCCATGCCGCTGGCCGCAACGGCGGGTGGATCGTCCACCTTCCTTCCCAGCTATATGAAGACCGCCAACCCCATGCAGTCAACCGAAAGCTGGGATGACTTCCTGCGCGAGGAAACGGTTGGCACGGCGATGGTCTTTGATGGCGATGACCTCATGGCGCTGGATGCCCCGGTCGAGGCTTACGACGCCGCAACCGTGCCATTCACCCTGCGCCAGCGTGATGAGTTCGGGCAGCGGATTACCAATCTCAAGATCGTGGTGGACGAGAACCCGATGCCCCTTGCGGCCGAATTCGAATTCGGCAAGGGGATGGGCAATGTGACCTTCGAGGCGCGGGTGCGCTATGACGTATTCTCCAACATCCGCGCCCTGGCCACTGTCGAGGACGGACGCACCTTCATGGTGGGCCGGTTCGTTCAGGCGGCGGGGGGCTGTTCGGCGGCTGTTTCGCGCGACCCGATTGCGGCGCTGGATACGATGGGTCAGATGAAGCTCAAGCAGTTCGATACATCCGGCGGTCAGATTAGCGAAATGCCGGGCACCGAACGCGAAGTTCAGTTGATGATCCGGCACCCGAATTTCACCGGTTTGCAGGTGCGCACCGGCACGCTGGACCATATCGAGGCGCGTTATATCGACCACGTCGAGGTAACTCTGGGCGACGAGATGCTGTTCACCATGGTGGGTGGTTTCTCGATCAGCGAAAATCCCACCTTCCGGTTCAGCTATATCGACAACGGCGCTGATTTCATGACGGTTCGCGCGGTCGATACCGAAGGCACCGAATTTACCCACAGTTTTGCGCTGCGTTCGGGCACCTGAACCGTTCATGCGTGGATCTGGCTGGGCAATCTTTCTGGGTTGCGTGATGTTGTTTGGTGCCTCAACCGGCATGGCGCAGGATGTTGCCCTGCCCGATGGGTATCGCCAGTCCAACTATGACGCGCCGGTCCCCGATCAGGTGCCGGGGGCGATTACGGTTGGCGACGATGCCGCCTATGCGCTGTGGCGCTCGGGTCGGGTGGCGTTCGTTGATGTGATGCCCAACTTGCCGCGTCCGGCCAGCCTGCCGGCGGATGCGGTCTGGCACGGGCGCTCGCGCAAATCGGTGCCAGGAGCCATCTGGTTGCCCGATGTTGGATTCGGAACGCTGGATACGGCGGCCGAGGCTCAGCTTGAAACCGGTCTGATCTGGGCAACCCGAGGCGACCAGGACGCACCGATCCTGTTCCTGTGCCGGGCCGATTGCTGGATGTCGTGGAATGCCTCGAAACGCGCGGTCGAACGGGGCTATACCACCGTGTTCTGGTATCCCGATGGCAGCACCGGCTGGACCTTCTGGGACTGGCCCACAAAACGGCTGAAAGTGTTTGAAAATAAATGACCCCGCTGTTTGAAATCGTCGCAACCCTGTGTTTTGGCACGCTGTGCGCTGACCACGTATTGCCCGTGCCGGCCCCTATGTCCCAACAGCAATGCGAGACCCGCGCGCCCGATGTGGTTGACGGCTGGCTCGCCGGGCACCCCGGCTATACCACCAAGGGCCAGAATTGTCTGGCAACACCGGCATTACAGGAGCGCGCCGCCACCGTCACCGAAACCGCGCCGGGCCATTTCGTGCATTTCGGCCAGGTCGAAGACGTTGGCCCCGGCACCTTTGGCGACGCGGCCAATACCGGGTTCATCATCGGCACCGATGCGGTGGCGGTGATTGATTCCGGCACCACAAGATTTGTCGGCGAGGCGTTGTATCTGGCGGTGCGCCAGGAAACCGACCTGCCGATCCGCTGGCTGATCCTGACCCATATGCACCCCGATCACATTCTGGGGGCAGAGGTGTTTCAAGAGGCCGGTGCCACAATAATTGGCAGCGACAAGCTGGAAACGGCCATTGCGATGCGGGCCGAATCCTACGTGGCCAACATGCAGCGCCTGCTGGGCGATGCGGTGATCCATGGCACCTTTGTGGTGTTGCCGACACAGGCGGTCAGCGGCACGCAAGAGGTTGACCTTGGCGGGCGGGTTCTGACCCTGACGAGTTATCCCACCGCACATACCAACAATGATCTGACCGTCTTTGATGCCGCGTCCGACACCCTGTGGATGGGCGATCTGGTGTTTCTGGAGCATGTCCCGGCGCTGGACGGGTCGATCAATGGCTGGATTGACGTGCTGGAAGGTCTTGCCCAGACCGGCGCGGCGGCAATGATACCCGGCCACGGGCGGTTGGTGGCCCCGCATCCCGACGGGTTGCAGCCGACGCTGGCCTATCTCAAGGCGCTGCGGGTTGAGGTGCGCGCGGCGCTGAAGCGGGGCGAAAGCCTGCAATCGGCGGTTCGCCATGTCGGCGCGGGACTAGAGGGCGACTGGCAGATGTTCGATGCCTTCAACGCCCGCAATGCCACCAACGCTTATGTCGAACTGGAATGGGAATGATGCGCCCGTAATCTGCGATCCCCGTAATCTACGACCAATGTCGCATATTGCCGGGCGTCGGACAAAGCTAGTGTTTTGCAGACGACAACAAGGGAGATGAAGAATGGCCTGGAAAAAACCCAACGCAGTAGAAGTTGCCTGCGGCATGGAAATCAACATGTACAGCCCCTCGGAAGATGACGAGCGCGGCGGAGACCTGTTCTGACCTGATGCAGGTATCAGTACTGGGGGCCGGGGCCGGGGGCGGTTTGCCGCAATGGAATTGCGGATGCCGTAACTGCACCGACGCCAGAAACGGATTGATCCCACCGATGACCCAGTCGTCGGTGGCTGTTTCCGTTGATGGTGTCGATTGGGCTGTCCTGAACGCCTCACCCGATATTCGCGCGCAAGTGCAGGCAGTGCCGGCGATGCACCCGCCGTCCTTGCGCGGCACGCCGATCAGATCGGTGGTTCTGACCAACGCCGATATCGACCATATCGCCGGCTTGCTGACGCTGCGCGAAAAGACCGCCTTCACGGTTTTCGCCACCCATGAAACCCACAATGTGCTGGCCGCCAATTCGGTGTTCGGTGTGTTGGATGGCGATTTGGTGGACCGGGCGGAAATCCACCTTGACCAATGCTTTGAGCCCCTGCCGGGCCTGTCGGTCACACCCTTTGCGGTGCCCGGCAAGGTAGCCCTGTTCCTTGAGGGCGCGGATCTTGACCTCAAGGCGATGGGCGAACAGACCATCGGGCTGCGGATCAGCGACGGGGCGTCGGTGCTTTACTACATTCCGGGCTGCGCCGAGGTGCCGGACTGGTTGCTGGACCGTCTGGACGATGCCGACATGCTGTTGTTTGATGGCACCGTCTGGGAAAACGATGAAATGCAGCAGACGGGTACCGGCGAAAAGACCGGTGCACGGATGGGTCATATTGCCATGTCCGGCCAACAGGGTAGCCTGACCCGGTTGTCTGGTCTGACCGATTGCCGCAAGGTGTTCATTCACATCAACAACACAAACCCGGTGTGGCAGCCCAAAAGCCCCGAGCGCGCGAAAGTCGAACAGGCCGGCTGGACCATTGCACAAGACAAGATGAGTTTTCAGACATGAGTGACCCCGCCCAAAGCGCGACCGACTTCGAAGCCCGCCTGCGCCAGATCGGCACCGACCTTTACCACGACAAACACCCGTTCCACCAAAAGCTGCATTCGGGCGGCTGTAGCATGGATCAGGTGCGCGCCTGGGTGATCAACCGCTATTATTACCAAAGCCGCATCCCGATGAAGGACGCCGCCTTTATGAGCCGGGTCAGCGACCACAACCTGCGCCGCATCTGGCGCAGCCGGATCGAGGATCACGATGGCACAGCCGAAAACCAGGGCGGCATCCATCGCTGGCTGAAACTGGCCGAGGCGGTGGGGCTGGACCCGGATTATGTCAGCTCCGAAGTCGGGATCATGCCGGCCACACGGTTTGCCGGCGATGCCTATGTGCGGTTTGTGCGCGATGAACCGCTTTTGCCGGCGGTGGCCTCGTCACTGACTGAAATGTTCGCGCCACAGATCCACAAAGACCGGATCGCCGGTTTGATGGAGCATTACGATTTCGCCACCGTCGATAATACCGCCTATTTTCGCAAGCGCCTGAACGAGGCCCCAAAGGACGTGGCCTTTGGCCTGCAATGGGTGCTGGATCATGCGGTGACAAAACAGGACCAGGACGCAGCGGCAAATGCGCTGATCTTCAAGACGCAAATGCTTTGGGCGCAGCTTGATGCGCTGTGGCACGGCTATGTCACCGGGCAGATCCCGCCGGGGTCGTGGCAGCCGGGCCAGGGGATGTTGTCGTGACAAACGCGCGCATTCCGGTCCTGCCGCGCGGGGTGCGGATGCACTTTGACAAGGTGCGGGGGCAGAATGTGCTGCTGGCCCCTGAACGCACGTTGTTTCTGGATGAAACCGGCCATGCCATCCTGTCCGAGGTGGACGGACAGCGTTCGATCGCTGAAATTGCCCGGCACCTGGCCGCGCTTTACAACGCGCCAGAGGAGGCCATCGCCAGCGACATCGTTGAATTCGTTGACGATCTGGCCGACAAACGGGTGATGGAGTTCGCCGATGCGTGATGCTGTACCTGTCCCGCCCCCCATCGCCATGCTGGCCGAACTGACGCATCGCTGCCCGCTGTCCTGTCCCTATTGTTCCAACCCGGTCGAACTGACCGCGCGGCAAAAGGAACTGGACACCGCGACCTGGCTGGACGTGTTTCAACAGGCGGCGGATATGGGCGTGTTGCAGGTGCATATCTCGGGCGGGGAACCTGCGTCGCGCCGCGATCTGGTGGATCTGGTAAAAGGCGCGCGGGATGCGGGGCTTTATGTCAATCTGATCACCTCGGGCGTTGGCCTGACCGACGCGCGGCTGCATGAACTGGACGCGGCGGGGGTGGATCACATCCAGCTGTCGCTTCAGGGGATCACGGCGGAAAGTGCCGACTGGATTGGTGGCTATAAAGGCGCGTTCAAACGCAAGATGGTGGTGGCGGACAAGATCGCCGAGATCGGTTTTCCGCTGACCCTGAATGCGGTGATGCACCGGCATAACCTTGATGACCTGCCCGAGATGATCAACATGGCCAAACGGCTGGGCGCACGCCGGATCGAAGTGGCCTGCGTGCAGTTTCAGGGCTGGGCGCTGAAGAACCGCGGAATGCTGCAACCGACCCGTGAACAGGTCGATACGGCCAAACGGGTGGTGGCGCGGGCGCGCGAAGAGGAACGCGGAACGCTGGTGTTCGACTTTGTGCCGCCGGATTATTACGCCGACTTCCCCAAGGCCTGCATGGGTGGCTGGGGCAGTACCGGTCTGAACATCACCCCCGATGGCCGGGTCTTGCCCTGCCACGCCGCCGAGACCATCCCGTCGCTGACATTTCAGTCGGTGGCCGAGGCATCCCTGTCCGACATCTGGTATCGTGGCGCGGCGTTTGCGGCGTATCGCGGCACCGATTGGATGCCCGATATTTGCCAGGGTTGCGACCGGCGCGACATAGATTTTGGCGGCTGTCGTTGTCAGGCAATGGCGGTGGCCGGCGATGCGGCGGCGGCTGATCCGGTATGCCGCAAATCCCCGCACCGTCCCTTGGTGGACGCAACCCTTGAGACCGAGGCACGGCGTTCCGGGAGTGGCGAATTTGCCTACCGGAAATTCGCCTGACGTCCGGTTCCCGCACCCACGTACTTGCCAAAATCTCACCGCCGCGTCTACCTTGGGTCTGCGCGACAGGAGAAGTAGATGACAGGCACCCAAAGCACTCAGACAAAACCCAATGCAGGGGTACAAATTGTCTGCCGGGCGCATGTTGAAAACGCGCGGCCTGAAGAATTGCCGCGAATTCATGACATGCTGGGGGATGGGCCGTTTGCCCAGATATTCCTGTTCGTTTCCGGTGGGTCGGATTTTGCGGGAATCGTCCGGGCCGCGCAGCAGGAATTTGGCGATACCCAGCTGAGTGCCTGCACGACCGCTGGCGAAATTTCGCAATCGGGCTATTGCGAGGGGGGCATTATTGCCATCGGGCTACCGTCATCCTATTTCGACGTGAGGTCAATTTTTATCGAAAACATGAGCGAGTCTTTTCAGGAAGACCTGATTGGCAAGTTCATCCGGGATCGTCACGATATGGCTGCTCTGCACCCTTCATGGGGATTCGAGTTTGCCTTTACCATGATTGACGGACTGTCGATGCGTGAAGAGGCGCTTTTGCGGGCTTTGGCCTCAGGACTAGGTGGAATGCCTCTGTTCGGCGGCTCTGCCGGTGACGGGATTGATTTTGGCAGAACCTGGGTGGCGCATCAGGGGCAGATCAGGGAAAATGCCGCCGTTGTTTCCATTGTGCGGACCTGCTGTCCGGTCAAGGTGTTCAGTCAGGACCACTTTTCCCCGGCGGATCACCTGATGGTGGTGACCAAGGCAGACCCGGATAAAAGGACGGTGTCGGAAATCAACGCTGAACCGGCACTGGTTGAATATGCGCGCGCCTTGGGGATGTCCCCTGAACAGGTGAGCACGAACACCTATGCTGCAAATCCGCTGGTGGTCAGGGTCGGTGATACCCATCATATCAGGGGCATCCTGCGCGGTGACGATGACGGTACACTTGAGTTCGCCTCGGCCATTGACGTGGGTCTTGTGTTGCGGTCGACCAAGGCTGGCGACATCGAAAGCCTTTTGAAAGAAAAACTGGCCTCTCTTTCCAGTGTCATGAAACCGGATGTCATACTTGCATGCGATTGTCTTTGGCGCAGAGTCGAAATCGGGGACAGGCAGGCAACCAGAGCTGTTTCGGCAATATTGTCTGACAACAATGTCGTCGGGTTCAATACCTATGGCGAACAAATTGACGCCCTGCATGTAAATCACACCTTGACCGGGGTCGCGATCTATCCACCTCAGAGCGGTTAGATCGTGTTGCGTTTTTGATCGGGTCAACTGGCGGTAAGGGTCGCCAAAGTGGACTCCAGCAAGTGCCGCTGAACCTTGCCAGATGTCGAGCGCGGGAAATCCTCGATCGGGATCTGGTAAAGAGATTTGGGTGTCTTGTAGCCTGCCAAAGAGGCGCGGCACAGCGCCTTGATATCGCTAAATTCAAGCGAGTGCGAGGCGGCGACAACGGCCACCGGCACTTCGCCCCATTTCGGATCGGGGCGTTTGACCACCGCCGCCTCCTGAATGCGCGGATCGGCCAGAAGCACGCGCTCGATCTCGGCGGGATAGATGTTTTCGCCACCCGATTTGATCATGTATTTCACCCGGTCGACAAAGCTGACAGATCCGTCGGCGTTGCGCCGGAACAAATCGCCCAGACGGAACCAGCCGCCGGCGAAATCCGATGAATTGGTTGCCTCGGCGGCCCAATAGCCGGAAAACAGCGTTGGGCCGCGCACCGCCATTTCTCCGGGGTCGCCATCTGGCACGTCGTTGCCATCAGCGCCCAGCAGGCGGATCTGGCACAGGGTGCTTATGCGCTTGTCCAGGGTGAAATCGCTGCTGCCGGGGGCGATCATGGCACCTGTGCCGGGCGGCAGGCCGGTCTCGGTCGAGCCAAATGAATTGACGTATGGCGCGTTCAACAGCGCGCTTAGTTCGGTGATTTCGTGGCGCGGCACCAGGTCGGCCATGGCCCCGACGCAGGCGATGTCGGTTTTGATCGGCGCGCGTTTGCGCAGTTCTTCGATCAGGGCGGCGATGGGGCCGGGCATCATCACCAGCCAGCCAAGCCGGTGGTGTTCGACCGCATCGGCAATGGCACCCACATCCGGTCCGTCCAGCACAATCACCTGGCCGCCCGACATCAGCGTGGCCAGCATCTGGTCGGACGAAGCCATGTGAAACATCGGTGCCCAGGCGACAAAGGCATCGCCCGGACGCACGCCGGTATCCGAATGAAACGCCGACATGCGCGCCACCTCGGCGCGGTGACTGATCAGCGCGCCCTTGGGCAGGCCGGTGGTGCCGCTTGTGTAAAGGATCAACAGGCCGCTTTCCGGATCGAGGTCGTCAATCGGTTCGCCCGCTTGCGCCCCGGTCAGGGTCGTTTCATAGTCGGGGCCGAAAGTCATGTGGGGCAGGGCATCCGGGCGCGCCTGCTGGAATCCGTCGAGACAATTTGCGGATACCAAAGCCAGCGACGGGCCCACGAGTTCAAGACAATGTTTGAGTTCATCCCTGGCCAGGCGCCAGTTCTGGCAGGCCAGAATGATACCGGTCATGGCGGCGGCCAGTTCGGCCTCGATGTATTCCGGGCGGTTTTCGGACAGGATCGCCACCCGGTCGCCCGGCTTCAGTCCACGGGCGCGAAACACAGCCGCCAGTTGGCGCGCACGGCGGGACAGATCGGCATAGCTCAGGGTGGTGTCGCCATACTGGATGGCGATTGCATCAGGGCGCGAACGGACCCGCTCCAGAAATAGCCCATGCACGCTGGCCCAGGCGGATTTCGCGATTTGCGGCGCGGCGCTCGAACGTGAGGGGTCCATCATTGCTCAGGTTCCGGTCCATTGTGGCTTGCGCCGGCCGGTAAAGGCGCGCGCGCCTTCGTTGGCGTCATTCGAACGCATCAGGCCGCGCAGTTCTTCATCGTTGATATGGTTCAGATCGGCGCTGCCGGTGATCGCGTGGTGTATGACACGCATCGTGGCGGCAACCGCCAGCGGGGCGTTGGCGGCGATCTGTTCGGCAAGAGCGATGGCCGTTGGCAGGACATCGTCGGCTGGGGCGATCCGGTTCACCAGCCCGGCTTCATAGGCGCGCCGGGCGGTGATCGGCGCGCCGGTCAGCAGGATTTCCCGCGCCAGTGCTGCCGGTATGCGGGTTGGCAGATGGGCAACGCCACCGGCACCGGCGATCAGGCCGATGGCCGCTTCGGGCAGGCCAAAGCGCGCGTCGTCGGCCCCCACGGTCAGATCGCAGGCAAGCATGATCTCGAACCCGCCCGCCAGGGCAGCGCCGCGTACCGCTGCAATGACCGGGGTGCGGCGCTCGCGGCGCACAAGGTCCAGAATGCCGCCATCAAAGATGATCTTTTCACCGTCGCCCCCGGCAAATTCCGCCAGGTCCATTCCGGCGCAAAATACCTTGCCTGTGCCGGTCAGCACCATCGCCCGCACGGTGGGATCATCGTCAAGCCGGGTCATGGTTTCGGTGAGGGTCGACAGGAGAGAGGCGTTGAATGCGTTGCGTTTGTCAGGGCGATTCAGGGTCAGGATTGCGATTTTACTTTCGGGTCGTGTTTCGACCAGAAGTTCTGGTTGCTTGTCGGTTTGCACCTCAAATCTCCCTTTTGATTTAGCGACCTTTCCAGACCGGAGGGCGCTTTTCGGCGAACGCAAGAGGCCCTTCAATGGCGTCCTCGCTGGCATAAACAACTTCGTGCAGGCGTTTGCCTTCTTCCAGCCCGGCGGCACAGCCCAGATCCATCGTAGCACGTACGCTGGCCTTGGCGGCAATCACCGACAGGGGCGCGCCGGACGCAATACGACCGGCCAATTCACGGGCGCGGGCGCGCACGGCGTCGGGCGTGTCTTCCAGGTAATTGGTAAAGCCGTATTCATGCAGCCTCTCGATCGGCATCAGGTCACCGGTCAGGACGATCTCCATCAGGATGGGTTGCGGCAGCATCGACAGCGCCGGTGCCGCCCAGGGCGACCCACGGCCGACCTTGACCTCGGTAATGCCGACCTTGGTGCCCTTCAGGCCCACGCGCAAATCGCTCATCAGGGCCAGCATCATGCCACCAGCCATCAGCGATCCGGTCATTGCCGAGATAATTGGTTTGGAACAATTGCGCATCCGGTCGTGGAACGGGTCGCGCAACTTCGACAGGATATCGACACCTTCGTCACGCTTTATCTGGGCCGCTTCCTTTAGATCCATACCGGCGCTGAACACACCGCAATCGGCAGAGGTCAGGATGACAACGTGAATTTCCGGGTCGGTTTCAATCTGGTCCCAGGCATCCGCCAGCCCGTCTACCGCTGCTATGGACAGGGCATTCTTGCGTTCGGGCCGGTTGATGAAAACGGTCGCCACGCCGTTTTCAACGGTGAGTTCGATGGGGTTGGCAGTCATGGGAATTCCTTGAGGCGCTGAGTTTTGGGCCATGCCCAATTTCGTGTTGCATCGGGGGGGAACGTGTCCCCCCCGGCTAAGTGTTTTACTCGACCTTGAACTTGCTCGAGCTTTCCTTGACCACGTCCCAGATCACATCCGTATAGGCTGCGGTCCAGTCCTGTTGTGGTACCCAGGTCTTGCCATCCCACATCTCGACGCGGGTCTTGCCGCCACCACCATGGTCGTCAGCCGTCACGGTGATCGGCGCGAACAGGCCGTTGGCATCAAAGTCCGTGATGCTCTCATAGCCGGCCTTCATGGATTCAGGCGTTACCGGGAACCCGCTTTGCTCGATCGCAAGACGTGCGGCCTCGAAAGCGGCGGAATAGATCGCCAGACCGGTGTTGTAATACACGTCCTTGAGGTTCTCGGCAGGTCCGGCCCCTTTATCGGCCCCATAGATATCGGCAAGGATTTCCTTGATGAGCGGGATATCCTGACCACCGGCAACATTGGTGCCCCGCTTAAGACCAGTGGCGGCCTCGGCACCGATATTGGCAATATCGACCTCGTTCAGCCAGTTGACCGAGATGTACTTGCTGATCGGGAAACCGTTCCGCTTCATTTCCTTCGCCGCAACGACGTGGCCACCAGCCAACAGCCATGCCACCACGAAATCAGGTTTGTCGCGGCGCACTTTGGTCCAGACACTGGCCTGATCACTGCCCGGCAGAGGGACCGGGTAAAGCAGCAGTTCGAAGCCTTCTTTTTCGGCAAGGGTCTTCAGGATTTCGATCGGTTCCTGACCGAAGGGATAGTCAAGATAGGTAAAACCAACCTTGACGCCGTTCAGATCGCCGCCGCTTTGTTCCTTGATATAGGCGATGTCATTGGCGACCTGACCCCAATAAGTGGGACCAACCGGAAACACCTGGGTAAACACAGACCCGTCAGCCGCGTCACCCCGGCCAACCAGAGACTGGATCAGGATGTTCTTGTCCTTCATGATCCGTGGCAGAACGGCGATTGACACCGGTGTGGACAGCATGTCGAACACGAAAACGCCTTCGCGCTTGAGTTGCTCATAGCATTCAATGCCGCGCTGCGGCTCGTTGCCGTGGTCCTGGCTGATGATTTCAACCTGGTGGCCGTCGATGCCGCCCTTCATGTTGACCAGCGTGGCAAGATCCTTTGCCGCCTGGGTGATCTGAGGGGTCACAAAGGTATAGGCCTTGCTGAGGTCGTAACACAGGCCGAACTTGATGGTTTCCTCTGCCGCTACTGACGACAGGCTGGCAATGCCCACCGCCGTGGCCGCAGCCATGGTTCTGATATAAGTCATTGGTTTCATTTGGTCGTTCCTCCCTGGTTAAAATTAAACGCGACTGTCACTAGCTCAGCCAGCGTTTTCGTCTGCTGTAATGCTTGATCTCATGAAAGTTCTTGCCCTCGCCTCCGCCCAGATAGAACTCTTGTATGTCCGAGTTCGTTTTCAGGGCCTCTGCGGTGTCGTGCATCACCACGCGCCCGTTTTCGATCAGATAGCCGTGCGACACGATTTCCAGCGCGGCAATCGCATTCTGTTCGACCAGAAGAACCGACAGGCCCTTTTCGCGGTTGATGCGCTGGATGATCCCGAAGATCTCGGCCACCAGAAACGGAGCCAGCCCCAGGCTGGGTTCGTCCAGCATCAACAGGCGCGGCTGGGTCATCAATGCGCGGCCAATCGCCAGCATCTGCTGCTCGCCGCCTGAAAGATAGCCGGATTGCGCTGACTTTCGTTCGGCCAGACGCGGAAAATACTCATACATCCGCTCTTTTTCCGAATTGATCTTGCTGCGTGACATCGACATGGGCGCGGCGGCCTCAAGGTTTTCGTCCGGTGTCAGATGTTCAAACACCCGGCGTCCTTCGATCACGTGGCAGATACCCATTGCCACCCGGTCTTGCGGTGAACTGTCGCCGATAAGCTTGCCGTCAAACCGGATTTCGCCCCGGCTGACCTTGCCACGCTCGGCCTTGAGCAAGCCGCTGATCGCCTTCAGTGTCGTGCTTTTACCAGCCCCGTTCGAGCCAAGCAGGGCCACCATGCCGCCACGGGGTACTTCGATCGACACGCCTTTGATCGCCAGCAGTACCGAGTCATACAGCACCTCGATGCTGTTCAGGGACAGGATCGGATCATTCGCGTCTGTGTTATCGTGTTCCATGCCGCTCCCTATTTCTTTAGCTGATCAAAAGGCCAGACCATCAGATAATCCCTGACGTTGGCGTATAGTTTGCCCAGTCCCAGCGGCTCGACCATCAGGAAGATGACGATCAGCGCACCGTAAGCCGCATTCGGTATATGGGCGAGGGTTTCGATACCAAGCTCCAAACCGACAAGTTCGGCGATCCCCGAAAAAACCTGATTGACCACGCCCGGCATCAGCAGGATCAGGGCCGCGCCCAGATAGCTGCCAATGATGCTGCCCAGGCCACCGATGATCACCATCGCCAGCACCTGGATGGAGACATTGACGGCAAACTGTTCCGGCGCGGCGAGGAAATAGAATGTCGCCACAAGCAAAGCGCCGGTTATGCCGGCGATAAAGGCAGAGGCGGCAAAGGCGATGGCCTTGTAATAAAAGCTGTTCACCCCAAGGATCGCAGCGGCAAAGTCCTTTTCGCGCACCGCAACCAACGCCCGTCCCAACCCGGTACGCTTGAGGTTCAGCATGAAGATCGTTACCAGAACGCACCAGCCAAGGGCGACATAGTACAACCCGGCATCAGACGTGATTTCCTGCCCCAGCAGCGCAAAGGGCGGCGATTGCAAAGACGCATGAGAACCCCCGGAAATGGCTGGCGAATGGTTCAGAACCCAATCCATGATGAACTGCATCGCCAGGGTGGTCAGGGCCAGATACAGCCCCTTGACCCGAAGGGCGGTAAAGGCAAACAGGCTGCCGATCACTGAAGAGGACAGCCCGCCGATCAGCAAGGCAAACTCCCACGGGATGCCGAACCGCGCGGCATGAACTGCGGAATATGCCCCGACGGCCATGACGGCAGCATAGCCCAGATGCAACTGCCCGGCCCAACCTGTCACCAGGTTCAGGCCCAGAACCGCTGCCGTCCAGATCAGCCAGGGAAGCATGTAGCTGTTCAGGTAAAGTGACGGCACCAGAAACGGTGCGGCAATTCCAAGCAGCAGAAAGAACACCACGGCGTTGCGGTCCGCCGGCACCGGGAACATTCTGCTGTCGGAAACGTAGGTGTTATGTCGAACACCGGACAGGCGATAGAACATGGCTCAGACCCTTTCAATGTCGTGGCGGCCAAACAGGCCATGCGGGCGGATCATCACCGTCAGGATCAACACGGCGGCGACGATCAGATCGCGGCTGCCCCCTCCGACGATATCGTCCAGATAAAACGACCCGACACTTTCCAGAACGCCCAGGATGATGCCGGCGACGATGGCCCCGACAATACTGTCCAGCCCGCCCAGAACGGCAACGGTCAATCCTTTGAGCAGCAACAATGATAGCGATTGTTCGACGCCCTGAACCTCGCCCCAGATCACTCCGGTTGCGACGGCCACGACCGACGCCAGCCCCCAGCTCAGGCCAACGCCGCGTTCCACCGAAATGCCGACCGACCACGAGGCCAGGTAGTCATCCGATATCGCCCGCAGGCGGATGCCAAGGCGGGTGCGGAAGAACAACAAGAAACCAACGAACAGCGCCAGCGCCACTGCGGCCCCGACGATATGGATGCGGCTAAGCAGCATATCCCCCAGGAAAAACGGATCATAACTGACCCCCAGGTTCATCGACCGCGAGGCCCCGCCCCAGATCGCCAGCGTCGTGCCGCGCAGAAAGATGTCGATGCCCATGGTCATCATCAGGATCATCACGATGGGACGCCCGGCCAGCCGGCGCAGCGCTACCCGTTCGATGCCCATGCCGACAAAGAACATGATCACCACCGCCAGCGGGATGGCCACCCAAAGCGACCAACCAAGGTTGTGCGAAAACGCCAGAACCACATAGGCCCCCAGCATCGTCAGTGCCCCCTGCGCCAGATTGGGCACGGCCGAAGATTTATAGATCAGCACAAGGCCAATCGCCACCAGGGAATATAGCAGCCCCGTCAGGGCACCATTCACCGTCAGTTCCGACAGAAAAATCCAGTCCATTCAAACCTCCCGAATGGGCAAGGTGCGCTCGACAAAGCCCGTCTCACCGGTTTCATAGGTAACTTCTGCTTTCACATGCACCTCGGACGCGCCGTCATAAAGTGCGTCGATGACTTGTGAATAGCGTTCTTCCACCACTTTGCGCCGCAGTTTGCGGGTGCGGGTGATCTCGCCGTCGTCCGGGTCGAATTCCTTGGGAAGACTGACGTAACGGTGTATTTTCAGGGTCTCGGGCAGGACGTTGTTGACCCGCTCGAAGGCCAATTTCAGCAGGGCCGCAACCTCTTCCCGCTGCGACAGGTCGCCGTAGGATGTATAGGGCACACCGTTCACTTCGGCCCAGTGGCCGACCGCTTCAAAGTCGATACAGACCATCGCGGTCAATTCATCCCGCCCGGCCCCGCTGACCGCCGCGTCCTTGATGTAGGGGCTGAATTTCAGGCGGTTTTCAACATAGTTGGGCACGTAGCGTTCACCACCCGCCGTATAGACCACTTCGGACAGGCGCCCCAGCACCACCAGATGGCCGTCATCCTCAAGATACCCGGCATCACCGGTCGCCAGCCAGCCATCGTTCAGCGCCTCGGCGGTTGCTTCGGGATTATTGTAATAGCCGGCGAACACACTGCCGGACCGGAACATGATTTCGCCATCGTCGGCAATTTCCACCTCGACCCCGGGAAGCGGCTTGCCGACGGTGTGCAACTGAACCTCGTCAGCCGCCTGAAGCGATGAAAAGGCGCTGGTTTCGGTCTGGCCATAGAACTGACGCAGGGCGATGCCAAGGCCGCGGTAGAACACGAAGGTATCTTCGCCAATCGCCTCGCCGCCGGTAAAGGCGCTGGTCAGGCGGGTCAGGCCGAACTGATCCTTGATCGGGCCGAACACCAGCCATTCGCCCAGCAAGTGACCCAAACCGTCCAGCATGCCGGGTTTTTCACCCTTCAGTTTGCGTTTTTCGGCCTCGATGGAGCGATCCATGAAGAAATGGTAGACTCGTTTCTTGAACGGCGTCGAATTCTCGATCGCCACCTGAATCGTGGTCAGCATGTTGTCCCAGGTGCGCGGCGCGGCCAGATACAGGCTCGGGGCGATTTCGCGCATGTCGCGCTGCACGGTTTCCTGACGCTCGGGGACGCTGATGGTGAAACGATAGACTATGGCTGCCCCCACGGTCAGGGCATAGTCGCCGACCCAGGCCATCGGCAGATAGGCCAGCACTTCTTCGCCTTCGACAAAGGCCCCGGCAGCATGGGCGTTGCGTGACCCGGAAATCAGGTTGGCGTGGCTCAGCACGATGCCCTTGGGCTTGCCGGTGGTGCCCGAGGAATGCATGAACACCGCCGGATCATCCGGTTTTGCGGCGTTCACCAGCCGTTCACCCAGGCCCGGATCGCCTTTCAGCGCCGCGTGACCCTTGTCCAGAAACGTCTCCCAGGCCATCAGGCCCGGTGCGGTATATTCGCCAAGACCGCGCGAATCGTCATAGATGATCCGGGCCGGGCTGCCATCGCCCGCCTCGCGCAGTTCCAGCAGCTTGTCGACCTGTTCCTGGTCCTCGGCGACAGCGGCAGAGACGTTTGCCTCGCCGACAAAGTGGCGCAGTTCGTCCAGAGTTGCCCCGGCATAGGCCGGCATTGCATGCGCGCGCAGCATCGAAACCGCGAGCATGGCAATATACAGCCGCACCCGGTTGTCGCCAATGATGATCACCGCATCGCCGGGTTTGACGCCCATGGACTCAAACGCGGCGGCGCAGGTGGTGACGTTTTCGGCGTAATCGGCCCAGGTCATCTCGTTCCAGATGCCGCGGTCCTTTTCGCGCAGGGCAATGTCGGCACCGTGCTGGCGGGCATTGTGCACCAGCAGGCGGGGCAGGGTGTTATCGGCGGGATCATGTGTCATGGCCGGCTCCGATGTAGGCTTCGACCACGCGGGGATCGTTGATCACTTCGCTTGGCACACCCGTGGCGATCATCTCGCCATAATTCAGCGCCAGCATCCGGTCGCAGATGCCGATGATCACATCCATGTGGTGTTCAATCAGCAGCACGCTGACCCCCCGTTCGGCGCGCGCATCAAGGATAAAGCGTGCCATGTATTCCTTTTCCTCCTGGTTCATCCCGGCCATCGGTTCGTCAAGAATGAGAAGATGCGGTTCAGCCACCAGGGCACGGGCCAGTTCGACCCGTTTCTTCAGGCCAATCGGGATGCCGTCGACCAGCTCGTGACGGATGCTTTCCAGTTGCAGGAAGTCGATGATTTCTTCGACTACCTCGCGGTTGGCCATTTCCTCGGGCCGTGCCAGCCACCAGTAAAGCGCCGTGCGGACCACACTGGGGTTCATATGCACGTGGCGACCCAGCAGGATATTGTCGAGAACGCTCATACCATTGAACAGGGCGAGGTTCTGGAATGTGCGCGCGACCCCCAAACCGGCCACCTTATGCGGCTTGGTGCCAGTGATGTCCTTGCCATCCAGCAGGATCTGGCCGGTATTGGGCGGGTAAAAACCAGTGATGGCGTTGGTCAGGGTGGTCTTGCCACTGCCATTAGGGCCGACCAGGCCGAATATTTCGCCCCGGTTGATGGTCACGTCGACGCCGGTGACGGCGACAAGGCCACCGAATCGTCTTTCGACATTGCGGCATTCCAACACAGGAGCGCCAGATCGAGTCTGGCCTGTTGACTGGTCAGATGACATCGTGGGTCACTCCTGTTTTCATCTATTTTCCCTTACAGTGCTGGTTTTCACTCTATTTTGAAATAGTCCGGGCGCCCGGTTGGCCACGGGTCGCCCCACATCTGCTGGCCGCCATCAATCGTAAGGACTTCGCCGGTAATGAACTTACCCGACGGGGCGGCCATATATGCCACGCCCTGAGCGATGTCCCATTCGTCGCCTGCGGACAACATCGGGTTGGATTCCTTGAAGGTCGCGGCCCCCTCGGGCGGGTAATTCCCAAAGCCCGTGCTTTCGCAACAACCGGGTGCGACGCAATTGACCCGGATAGAATGCGGAGCCCATTCGACGCCAACCGACTTCGACAGATAGATCACCCCGGCCCGTGCCGCGGCTGTATGGGCAATGCCTGGCATGCCGCGCCAGATACTGGCGACGATGTTTATGACATTCCCCGCCTGGCCGGTCTCGACCCATTTACGCGCCGCGTTCTGCATCATCCACCAGGTTCCGTTCAGGTTGGTGTCAATTACAGCGTTCCAGCCTTTGACCGAAAAGTCCAGCGCGGCCTGCGGGAACTGTCCGCCAGCGTTGTTGATCAATATATCAAGCCGCCCGTATTCGGCATGCACAGCGTCGATAAATTCGCCAACCTGTTCGGGATCCCGGATGGTCAGTTGCCGGGCAAATACACGCCCGCCGAATCCGCGCAGGAACGTGGCGGCATTCTCCAGCTTATCCGGATTGCGGCCGCAGATCGCAAGATCGGCACCAAGGCGCGCAAACAGGGCTGCGATGGCCTTGCCCAGACCGCTGCCGGCCCCGCTGACCACCACTACCTGTCCCTTGAACAAGTCCGATGCGAATACTGTCGGCTCTTGGGTCAACCGATCTTCGGTGAACCCAAATGCCGGCTCTGTTGGTGCGGCCATTCTTCCTCCCTGTGGGGATGTGTTTTCCATCCCTCAAAAAAATCTAACACGCGTTAGAATATCTGGCAAGACTTGTTTATCGGTGGCCCGGAATTTGGCTTAGCCGCGCATGCGCAACATGCGCAGAGGCTCATAGACAATGCATTCGGCCCCATCGGCGTTCAGCACGCGGTTACGGCTGCGTACCAACCCGCGACCGGGTTTCGATGTCGGGCGCATTTCGATGACTTCGACCTCGACATGAATTGTGTCGCCCACATGGGTCGGACCCTTGACCGAAAAATCGGCGTGCAGAAAGGCCAAGCCAGTGTTTTCCATGGCATAGGTCAGCAGGCCTTCGGCCATGGCATAGACCATCACGCCGGGAATCACCCGGCCAAGTGTCGCGGCCCCTTCGCGGGCGTGGGTCAGGTCGGTGAACAGGCTTTCGGTCATCCAAGTCAGGTTGCAGAACCCGATCAGGTCGGGTTCGGTCACCGTGCGGGCACGGGTTTTGAAACTGGCCCCAATTTCAAGTTCATCATAGTGATAACCGGTTGTTCTCAGCGGCTCTGTCATGGGTTTGTTCCTCTTTTTGCGGTTTGGTTTGGCGAAATCATACAGATTCGTTCGGCGGATTTTCTATGGAAATTGCGGAAACTGGCGGATCACGAAGCAGCCTCTCTTGGCAGGCCGATGATTCCTTCGTCCGCAAGGGCGCTGATCCTGGCCGGATCATGGCCCATCTCGCGCAGAATCGCAGCCGTGTCCGCGCCGGGTTCCCGGCCCAGCCAGCGTACTTCGCCGGGGGTGTCGACCAGATGCGGGACCGGCCCCATGACGCGCGTTTCCTCGCCTTCCAGCGCCACGATGTCACCACGATGGGCGATCTGCGGATGGGCAAGAATGTCCTCGACCGACTGTACGGGGGCGGCCACGGCATCGGCGGCCTCGAACGCGGCCTGCACAGCGTCGAAATCCCGCGCTGTGATAAACTGGTCAAGTTTGTCAAACACCTCGCCCATGTTGGCGGTAATGCCAGCCATGGTTGCAAAGCGCGGATCGTCGGCGAAATCATCGCCTCCCACCGCGCGCAGCAGGCGGCGTGCGGTTTCCGCCCCGCCCGCCGAGACCGTCACCCACACGCCATCACGGGTGCGAAACATGCCGCCGGGGGCGAAATCCATCGGCTGACGCAAGCCGTTGCGCCGGGGCGAAAGCCCGGCCCCGGTCAAGGCCGGCACATGATAGTCGATCAGCCGCATCAGCCCCTCGAACACCGCCAGATCGACCACCTGACCGCGTGTCTTGCCGTTCTGGCGTGCGTGCAGTGCCATCATCACCCCAAGCGCGCCCATCAGCCCGGTGGTCGAATCGGCCGCCGGGAAACCCGGGTGCATCGGCGGGCCGTCCGGATAGCCGGTGATATGGGGCAGGCCGGCCATCGCCTCGGCGGCGCGGCCAAAGACCGGTTTGTCAGCCATTGGCCCGTCCTGCCCGTAGCCCGAGATACGCAGGATCACCAGATCCGGGTTCCATTCGTGCAGGATATCGGGGCCGATCCCGGCGCGCTCCAGCACGCCGGCGCGGAAATTCTCGACCAGGACATCGGCACCCTCGACCAGTTGGCGCAGGATGTCGCGGCCCTTGGCGGGCTTCCAGTTCAAGGCCAGGATACGCTTGTTGCGGGCAATCGATTTCCACCAGACACCGGCACCGTCCTGCGTCGCCTTCGGCCCCAGATCGCGCATCATGTCAGGTGCGCGCGGGTGTTCGACCTTGATCACATCGGCCCCGAAATCGGCCAGCAGGGCTGCCGCCAGAGGTGCGGCGATCACATGCCCCAACTCGACGACACGGATGTCGTCGAGCGGCCCCTTGGCATCGGTGGTTCCCCAAGCCCCGAACATCAGATCACAAATCCTCCGCCACAGATTACGTATTGACCAGAAATGAAGTTCGATTCGGGCGAGCAGAACAGATAAACCGCCCCGGCCGCTTCTTGCGGCGTGCCGACGCGACCCAGGGGAATCGACGATTCCATCTGGCTTAGCAGGTCAGGATTGACACCAACGCGGATTTCCTTGCCTTCGATCTCGATCTTGCCCACGCCCGTTGCAGGGGCCTCGGTCAGGCGGGTGCGGATCGGGCCGAAAGCAACCGCGTTCACGTTCACCTTGTAGCGGCCCCATTCCTTGGCCATCGTGCGGGTCAGGCCAATGATGCCTGCCTTGGCTGCGGAATAATTGATCTGGCCCGCATTGCCGCCAGTGCCCGCGATGGACGAGATATTCACCACTTTGCGGAACACTTCCTGCCCGGCGGTCTTTTCCTCTTTTGCCTTGGCACTGATCACCGGCTGGGCCGCGCGCAGGATCTGGAAAGGGGCGGTCAGATGCACGTCGATGATGGCGCGCCATTGCTCATCGCTCATCTTCTGCACGACCGAGTCCCAAGTGTACCCGGCGTTGTTGACGATAATGTCAACGCCGTCGAACTTGTCGACCGCCGTGGCGACAAAGCGATCGGCGAACCCATCCTCGGTTACACTTCCGGCGCAAACAGCCGCTTCGCCACCCATGGCGCGGATTGCTTCGGCGGTTTCTTGTGCTGGATCGGCGTCCAGATCATTCACCACGATTCGTGCGCCCTCAGACGCCAGTTTCAGCGCGATTTCCCGCCCGATACCACGCCCCGACCCCGATATCAGCGCCACCCGTCCGTCAAGATTTCCAGTCATGTTCTTCCCTTTCTGAATAAGATCTTTTTAGGCTTTTTCATACAGTGTCACCACACAGGCTCCGCCCAGTCCAAGGTTGTGCTGAAGCGCCAGCCGTGCCCCATCAACCTGGCGCGCATCCGCTGTTCCGCGCAATTGCTGGACCAGTTCGGTGCATTGCGCCAGTCCGGTCGCGCCCAGGGGATGCCCCTTGGACAACAATCCGCCCGACGGGTTGGTCACGTATTTGCCGCCATAGGTATTGTCG
>Ga0209121_10001108_pt1 | contig 28134 bp, 28 predicted proteins | sample Cruoilmetagenom3_FD_187292 | JGI IMG/M metagenome (GOLD analysis project Ga0209121, IMG submission 187292) | Oil polluted marine microbial communities from Coal Oil Point, Santa Barbara, California, USA - Sample 3 (SPAdes) (version 2) | ecosystem: Environmental > Aquatic > Marine > Oil seeps ...
GACGATCTTGTATGGAACCATGTCCATATCTTTCGTAACCATCGGATCATCAATCCGGCGGCCGATCAGACGTTTGATAGCGGAAAGTGTGTTTTCAGGATTTGTAACAGCCTGACGTTTAGCAGCCTGACCAACCAGACGCTCGTCTTCTGTGAAACCTACGATCGATGGCGTCGTGCGCGCACCTTCGGAGTTCTCAATAACTTTTGCCTGGGCACCATCCATGATGGATACGCAGGAGTTGGTAGTTCCAAGGTCAATACCGATAACTTTAGACATTTGTCTTCCTTTCTAGCGGCGAGTGTGAAGCTCGGGTCCATTATGGCCCCCGGACTTCGTCCCATAAGGTAACCCCAGATGCGGGGATCGTTTGAAGGGTATATAGGAGGCGTATTTGCAGGCTACAACCGCTTACAAGGTGTCTTTTTCACGTTTTTTTGATGTAAGTGCAGATTCTTTGAGTTTTCGGTCAACGGATTCATAATCCTTAAGAAAAATAGTACCGCGTCACCCAGTTGGCCACCCACATTGATTGCGGAAAGTTCAAACCGCCCGCGCATCCGTTTTTCAGCACTCGCCGGGGTCTCCAACCTGTTGGCTAACAATATTGGGGAAAATCAGGCCAGTTTTCTTTTATTACCTTCGCTGTCCACAGCAACAAATACGAACTTGGCCTCGGTCACTTTCAGGCGGATACCTTCCGGCAACCGGGTGATCCAAGCCTCGACACCGACATGCATTGATGTCGACCCTTCTTGCAGTAAATCCGAATAAATTGTCACCAGATCGCCAACGTGTACCGGCTTGTGGAACGTCATGGCGTTAACGGCTACAGTCGCAACCTTACCTCTGGATCGCGTCCGCGCCACAACCGAGGCCCCCAGATCCATCTGTGCCATCAGCCACCCGCCGAAGATATCGCCGTTGGCGTTTGTGTCGGCAGGCATCGCAATAGTTTGCAAAGCGAGCTTTCCTTTAGGTTCGTCACTCATAATTTAGACCTCTTACCCCAACTTTGGCTCATATTTTTACGCAACCAAAACTCTATCATCATGGCAACCATTACTAATGATAGCGACAAATAGACAGGGTATTCCATATTTGTATGGTGCGGAAAATAGTTAACAAACGCATGTCCGCGCGCTTGGTCAATACTGTGGAACAGCGGATTCCAATCGAACCACGTAATCATCGATGCGGTCATATAATTCGCAGGCAACATTTTGCCACTGGTTATCATATTTGCTCGGCGATACAGCATCGCCACCATCGGAATGAATTTAGGGGCAAATGGTGTCAAAACTCCAAACATCAAACCAATCGCTATGCCGCTTGCCCAAGCCATGAAGAACGGGAACAGGAGGCCGGCGGGATTATAAAACTCCAACCCTCCACGCAGGATGTGAACAACAAGTAAAATTAGGGAAAACCCCAAAATTTGTAAGTACAGGCCTGAAAGAACGGCTGCCATGATGCTCAAAAGCGTATTGATCGGCGTGTGTAAAGTAAGACCACCAAGCGGGGATACCGCGCCCATAGCTGATTTTACCGCCTTATTATGTGTCAAAAACAAGAAAATACCGGTAAGCAGAAATACTACAAAATCCCCACGAATAGCAGTAGAGCGCATCCCGAGAACGGTAAAAAGTGCGAAGAATATTGCCAGCATTAGTAGGCTTTGCAATATGGAAATACCCAACCCGAGCGTCGCGTTTCCACTGGATTTTCGGGCACTTCTGACGATGGAATGAAATAACAGCTCCATAAACGACATACTCGCGCCGAATAACGTTCTGTTAACTCTTGTCTTAACTTCCATTAACAATCCCTTAGCCTGCCCGAAAACACACCTTGCCCAAAACCGTCAGTTGCGTACATATAGCCTTAACATTATCCGCGCAGTATATGCAAAAGGCTTTAACAAATGACAAACACCAAAATTGTTTCTGAAATCCGGCGCCTTTCCATTCTTGCCGGTGCCGAGATTATGAAAATTTACGAAGGCGACGATTTTGACGTGAAGTTGAAGTCAGACGACAGCCCTGTGACCGCCGCGGACGAAGCCGCCGACGCCCTTATCTTCGCAGGTTTACGCGCTGCTTTCCCCGAAATCGAAATCGTTACCGAAGAACAATCCGACAGCCACAGCGTTTCTGCCGATCGGTTTTTTATCGTTGATCCACTGGATGGCACCAAAGAATTCGTACATCGCCGTGGGGATTTCACCGTTAACATTGCGTTAATCGAAAATGGTACACCTGTGCTGGGTGTCGTCTATGCGCCCGCACGCCAACGCTTGTTTTACACACAATCCGATGGGCAAACAGTCGAGGAGATGGGCGCGTTCAACCCCGACGTTGCAGGTGAAACCAAGCCCATCTCCGTCACGAAGCCTGATAACACTTCGTTAACTGTTGTCGCTTCCAAGTCACACCGCGATCAGGCGACGGACGAATATATTGGTAAATACAAAGTTAACGCCTTTGAAAGTGCCGGGTCTTCGTTGAAGTTTTGTCTGGTAGCAGCGGGCGAGGCCGACCTATACCCGCGCCTTGGCCGGACGATGGAATGGGACACAGCAGCAGGCCATGCCGTACTGTTGGGTGCTGGCGGGCAAGTTATCCGTTTTGACGATCACACGCCGTTAACCTATGGCAAGCCGATCTATGAGAACCCGTTTTTCATCGCCTACGCACCCGGCGTCGATCTGGTACAAGGCTGAATGCCCGTACTGCTCGTCATTCCGGCACGTTACGCCTCTAACCGCTTCCCCGGAAAACCTCTGGCGGGGTTGCACGGCGTGAACGGGGACTGTCGAAGCTTGATCCAACGCACATGGGAGGCCGCCCAACAAGTCAAAAGCGCAGATCGCGTTGTGGTGGCGACGGATGACACCCGTATCAAGGATGCGGCCGAGGACTTTGGAGCCGAGGTTATAATGACCTCCTCCACCTGCAAAAACGGGACGGAACGCTGCGCTGAAGTCCTCCATCATCTCGACGGGTTCGACATTGTAGTGAACCTGCAAGGTGACGCACCGTTGACTCCGCCGTGGTTCATCGATGACGTCGTCACCGCGATGCAAAACCCGAATATCGCCATGGCAACGCCCGTTTTACGCTGTGATGCAATCGCGCTTAACGGCTTTCAGGAAGACCGTGAAAATGGTCGCGTAGGCGGGACAACGGTGGTGTTTGATGCCTCTGGCAAAGCGCTCTACTTTTCCAAAGAGGTGCTGCCTTACACAGGCAGACGGTTTGAGCCACATGAGGATGTGCCCGTCTTCCACCACGTCGGTGTCTATGCCTACCGCGCCTCGGCCCTTCGGCAGTACTACGATTGGGATGAAGGTAAACTAGAGCATTGGGAAGGGTTGGAGCAACTACGTTTCATGGAAAACAATGTGCCCGTTCAATGCGTAGAAGTTGACGCCAAAGGCCGCGCGTTCTGGGAGTTGAACAATCCCGTAGACATCACCCGCATCGAAAAAATTCTTAGCGACCAAGGGATGGCATGAAGGCGGCAGTCGTCAGCCTGATAATCGTCAGCCGGAAACGGCCCGCGCACCTGCTGCTGTTGTTGCAAAGCCTGCGCCACCAAACACACGAAAGCTTCGAGGTTATCGTGGTGGCGGACATCGAACCTTCACCTTTTGTTAACGATGTTAAGTTCATCCCCTTCACGAACGCTAACATCTCTGCCGCCAGAAACGCCGGACTTGCCGTCGCGACAGGCGATATCATCGCGTTTTGTGATGATGACGCCATCCCCGACCCGCCCTGGCTGGAACGACTGGTTTCACCTTTTGTTAACAAAGATATCGGCGCGGTGACAGGGTTCACACGCGGCCGCAACGGGATCAGCCGCCAATGGGGCGCGATGCGGTTTGACCTGACGGGGCAGGACCATCCGTTCGAACTCGATGAAACGCTACCGTTCACAGTTTTTACCGCATCAAGTGAAACACCCGTCAAATTGATCGGTACGAACATGGCGTTTCGCAAAGCCGCGCTGCTTGAAATCAACGGGTTTGACGAAAATTTCCGATTCTATCTGGACGAGACCGACGCGAAGTTACGTCTGGATCATGCAGGATGGAAAACCGCAGTTGTCCCGCACGCACAAGTCCACCACCACTATGCAGCAAGCGAGCGGCGCGCCCAGAACCGCGTTCCCACCGACTTGTTCGAAATCGGCGCGAGCAAATCATATTTTTGCAAAACCCATATGAAAAGCGATAGCAGTTCAGCGCTTAGAAATTTCACTAACGAACAGTTAATCCGCATGACGGTCTTGGTAGAACAGCACAAAATCAAACGCCGCGATGTTACTTCGTTGATGGAGTCCCTAGGCAACGGCATGTCCGAGGGCTTGCAGCGGAACCGGACCACATCCGGTTTCACGGCCCTGCCATCCGAATTCCACAGGTTTGAAACACACAAATCCGAACATGTAATTCTATGCGCCAGCCCTCGCGACAGCAAGTGGATGGCCAAAACCACCAGTGAATTGGTTAACGCCGGTAAATGCGTTAGCGTCATACAGCTTCTACCATCACCGCGATATTTTCAGGTGGCTTTCAAAGACGGATACTGGCTTCACCGGGGTGGCGTGTTCGGAAAATCGACCCGCACCCAGCCTTTATTGCAAATTACTAACTACCAACAACGATTTACGTCAGAAATTTGCCGTATTTCAGCATTATATCCGGCCGACAGAATACTGAAAAGCCCCGCCCGATAAATACAATTACAAAATGTACTTAACCAATTTACGTATTTTATTATGGATTTAGCTCAGCACACCAATTAACTACGGTTAACAACATATTAAACATGGATGACACTCAATATGCGCCGCAAAGTTACCAAAGCAATTTTTCCTGTCGCCGGTCTCGGCACACGGTTCCTACCAGCAACTAAATCCATTCCTAAAGAGATCATGACTCTGGTCGACCGTCCGCTGATTCAATACGCGATTGACGAGGCACGCGCCGCTGGTATCAAGGAATTCATCTTTGTGACCGCTAAAGGCAAAAGCGCGTTGGAAGATTACTTCGACGGCGCACCGGAACTGGAAAAAACCCTTCGCAAAAAGGGTAAAACCGAGCTTATGAAGCAGTTGCGCGCAACGGACATGGACAGCGGTGCAATCGCCTATATTCGCCAACGCGAGGCGCTGGGCCTTGGACACGCCGTTTGGTGTGCGCGCCGATTGATTTCGAACGAGCCCTTCGCGGTTCTGTTACCCGATGATGTTATTGCAGCCGGAAAACCCTGCTTGCAACAAATGGTCGAACAATACGCCGAAACCGGCGGCAACATGGTCGCCGCAATGGAAGTAACACCTCAGGAGGTATCATCCTACGGCATCCTTTCGGTTAGCGAAAAAAAGGGGCCATTATTAACCGTCGATAACATGGCAGAAAAACCCGCGTTGGAGGATGCGCCATCCAAATGTGCTGCAATCGGGCGCTATATTCTGGAACCGTCGATCATGAATCGCCTTCGAGACCTGAAACAAGGTAGCGGTGACGAAATCCAGCTAACCGATGCCATAGCCCAAGAGGCCCGTGATGGCGGTCAGGTTTACGGATACACCTTCGAGGGTCAGCGGTATGACTGCGGATCAAAAGCCGGTTTCCTGAAGGCAACGGTTGCCTTTGCGCTGGAACGTGATGACCTGAAAGACGATCTGGCGGATTTCATCAAAAATACAGCCGCCAAGCTGTAGGGTTGTTATGGCGCGAAAGGGTAATACAGCTACCGTTGTTTTTGACATTTCGCGCACGATTTCAGGGGCTAGTCAAGGTTTTCTGACCGGCATTGATCGCGTAGAGCGCGCCTATCTGGAACACTTTCTAGAATTCCCGGGCCCTGTGCTTTTCCTAGCCAGATTCAACAGGCAATCTGCCCTGCTAGATCAACAATCAATGCGTGAACTTTACACGTTTATCCAGCAGAATGGTCCATGGGACAAACCTGGAATCGGTGCATTTATTGGCCGACGGAAGTATCGTACAGCGGCCCCGATACGCCATACTGTCCGGCGGCTCGCTCTTGCTTGGCCGTTTCTTGGGCGCGGGCTTAAAGCGCACGTTCCGGCTGGATTTATTTACCTCAATGTCGGGCACGAAAAATTACACCCCAGCCTTTGGCCAAAGCTCAGGCGTAGCGGGGCGGGCAAAATCGCTGTCTTGATCCACGACCTGATCCCCATAGACTTTCCACAATTTTCGCCCCCTCGGAGTACAGCGAATTTCGGCCTTCGAATGAAGGCGCTGACCCAACATGCGGACTTCTTCATTTATAATTCAAGCGACACAGAACAGCGTATGCACCGCTGGTTTGAAAAGTGGGGCACCTTCGTTGATGGGCAAGTTGTATTGCTGGGAACTGACCCGCTGCCTTACGCCAAATCCGCACCCGTTGCCCCTTCGGCCACGCCATATTTCGTTTACCTAGGCACGATCGAGCCACGTAAAAACCACCGGTTATTGCTGGACATCTGGGCTGGGTTTTATAAAGACTTGCCGGAAAGCGAGATACCTCATCTTCACATTATCGGCCGACGCGGTTGGTTGAACGAACCGGTTTTTAACATGCTCGACACTGCCCCTTTCATGGGGAAAACCGTGTTTGAACACAACCGGATGACGGACGAGCAGTTAGGCCCATTGGTGAAAGGGGCGCGGTCGCTGCTGTTCCCCTCATTTACCGAAGGATTCGGATATCCGCTTGTAGAGGCGCTTCAGATGCAGGTTCCGGTTATCTGTTCGGATTTGCCCTGTTTTCACGAAATCGCAGAAGATGCCCCGCTTTATACCAACATCGAAGATCAACACGCCTGGAGCAAAGCAATACGACAAGCTGCAACCCTTAATGGCATATCTGATGGTTTGGCGAAAAAAATACCCAAATTACCAAAATGGAAGGCGCATTTTCATAAAGTTGACACTATTCTAGCTGACATTGTGTAAAACTTAGTACGGTACCAAATGAGCATAACTTCTCGATTTTTTGAGTCATATTATCTGCGTCTTCAACGGCGTCGGCGTAGAATTCGTGCATTAAGGAAGCGGCGTGAAGTCACTTTGGTTAATAACCGATCAGGCACACGCCAAAATTCAGACATTTTCCTGTTTTCTACCGTGCATAACGAACGCCACCGTCTTTCGTACTTTCTGGATTACTATCGGAACCTAGGCGTTAACCATTTCTTTTTTGTTGATAATGCCTCGGATGACGGCACCGGAGAATTCCTTGCCGCGCAACCCGACGTTTCACTTTGGTATTCCGAGGGCAGCTATAAGCGTTCGAATTTCGGTATGGATTGGGTTAATAATCTGTTACGAAAGTATGCTCGCAATCACTGGTGTCTGATTGTCGATGTAGACGAGTTTTTCGTTTACCCATATTGCGATACGCGTCCGCTTCGCGCACTTACAGACTGGCTTGATGCCTCGTCTATACAGTCGTTTGGCGCGTTGTTACTGGATCTGTACCCCACCACCGCGCTTGAGGATCAGGATTATGTGTCGGGACAAAGTCCGTTCAAAACCCTGACACACTTCGACAGCGGCAACTACACCCAAAAGCTTAACAAAAAATATGGTAACCTGTGGATTCAAGGCGGCCCACGTCAACGGGCATTCTTTTCCGATAGCCCTGACCAAGCACCTGCACTGAATAAAATTCCCTTGGTAAAATGGACCCGTGGAAATGTGTTTATCAGCTCTACCCACACATTGCTTCCGCGTGGGTTAAACAAAACGTTCGAGGATTGGGGCGGCGAAAAAATCTGCGGTTGTCTGTTACACACCAAGTTCCTGCCCGATCTGGCCCAAAAGGCGGTACGCGAGGAAAAGCGGCGGCAGCATTACGCAGGCGGCCGAGAATACCGGGCGTATAAGGCGGCGAATGGTAAAAGCACGGTTCTTAATCACGCACATTCTCAAAAGTTCGAAGACTGGCGTCAGCTTGAAAATCTGGGCCTAATGTCGATGGGAGGGTGGGCATGACTCCGGCAATTGCGATCCTTGCGCATAATAATCTGGGGCGGGTTACGCAGCTCGTCCGGTTTTTGTCAGATGCCGGTCTACATGTCTGCGTGCATGTTGATCAAAGCATATCAGCCGACAACTATAGAAAGTTCAAAGCCTCGCTATGCAATTGTCCAGATGTTCTTTGGGCGAAACGGATTGAATGCGAATGGGGGCGCTTCTCGTTGGTTGAGGCAACGCTTTGTATGTCTTCCAGGATATTGGCCAAATGGCCGGATGCCGGTCATGTGATGTTGCTAAGTGGTGATAGCCTACCAATCCGTGCGCCTTCCGAGTTTACCGCTTATTTGCAGGAAAACCGCAATGTGGATTTCATAGAAAGCGTCGCGATTGTTAATGACGACTGGATAGCGGACGGGCTGGGGATCGAACGGTTCACGCTTAGCTTCCCGTTCTCATGGAAAAAACAGCGGCAACTTTTTGATCTATGGGTGGAGGTGCAGCGGAAACTGCGTATTAAACGACGTATGCCGGACGGGTTGCGCCCCCATATTGGTAGCCAGTGGTGGTGCCTTAGTCGCCAAACGCTGGAGGCCATCCTAAACGACCCTGCTAAACCGCAATATGATGCGTATTTCCGCAAATGCTGGATACCGGACGAGTCGTATTTTCAAACGCTGGTGCGCATCCATGCCCGCACAATCGAGTCACGCTCGCTGTTGTTTTCCCGCTTTGACCACCAAGGAAAACCGACGGCCTTTTATGACGACCACGCGGAATTACTTGGTACGGTTGACGCGTTCTTTGTGCGGAAAATCTGGGCAGGAGCCAGAGGGCTGTATCAACAGTTTCTTAACCCTTCGCCAATAAACTTGGTAGACGAAGCAACAGCAGCCCCGAACTTCAAATCTATAGACACCGCCGCAGCCCGACGGAAAAGCGGGCGTAGCGGGCTTTACATGCATGGGCGTGCGCCCAGTCAGTGGTTTGAGGAATACTCGCCCACCACAAAGCCTTACCATGTATTCGCAGGCTTCAACGCGGTTTTTCCAAATTTTAACGACTGGCAAGAAACCCACGATAGGGTGCGTCCGCACGGACGTCTATTTGCCAAATCCGGTGTGCGGTTTGTTAATGATGCGTTAATGGGTGCGGGCGGAATATCGAATTCCGCAGCTATTCGTGATTTGGCTCCGGAAAACTTCCTGTGTAACCTCATCTGGAACACCCGCGATGAGGGGTTAACATTTCATTACGAAATTAGTGACCTTCCCAAGATCGGCAAGTTCCTTCTGACTGATCCGCACGCGAATTTGCACTTCGTTCGCCACGGCTGGATGCTGGATCTGCTAAATCAGAATATCAAAAACATGGATTTTCTGCGTGCCAAAGCAACAGGTATGGTCAACCGCGAGCGTATTTTTCTCGATGCCCTCAAGCGACCGACAGTGAATTGCACATATAATGTCTGGGCGTTGGGCGAGGTCCTTTCAAACCCGCAAGCCGCCTTATCCGCGACGTTGGGTGACGCTGATATGCAAACACCAATTATCCTGCCAGAAATGGCTGACACCACCCGCCTATCCGACTTTACCCGTGATCTTAAAAATATAGGGGTCGACATTGATGTGGACCTGCTAGAATCTCCGGGTGCGGGTATTCAAATGGAAACAGGTCTTCAGGCATAGAAATGAGCGGACGGTATAAATATTTTGCAATCTTCGGGTCAATGCGAAGTGGCTCCAATCTGTTGGAGCAATCGCTGAACCAATATTCCAGCATCACCTGCCACGGCGAGCTGTTTAATCCTTCGTTCATAGGTCACCCCAAAAGTTCGGATTTTCTGGGGTTGGACTTTGTTGAGCGCGAAAAATCACCAGAATCCTTAATCAAGGCAATGATCAAGGACGCCACGGATGGTATCGCCGGTTTCAGGGTGTTCCACGATCACGATCAACGCACTGCGCAAATGGCGCTGCAAGACCCGAAATGCGCTAAAATCGTTTTACAACGGGATGTTTTACAAAGCTTCATCTCGTTGGAGATCGCGCGGAAGACGGACCAGTGGTTGTTGCATGACTCCCCTGACCGGCGTGGCGGAGAAATTGTTTTTGACCCCGAAGAGTTCAAGGCCTATCGCGCCGAACAAGAAGAGTATCACGCCAACATTCAAGAGACTCTGCAAAAAAGCGGTCAGACGGCGTTTTGGATAAATTATCCGGAACAACGTGATATTGCCGTTCTCAACGGTATCGCGCAGTTCCTTGGGCAGAACGAAGTGTTAAAGACCGTTAAGGAAACGATCCGTCGGCAGAACCCCGGCTCGCTTCGGGACAAGGTTGAGAATTACGACGAAATGCAGGCCGCCCTATCGTATTGGAGCGAGGATGACATAATCCCGCAAGACAGTTTTGACCAGTTGCGCCGCGCGAACATTCCCAAGATGGTTTCATGCATCAGCCAACCAATTCTGTTCGCCCCCGTCCCTGGCGGCCCGAACGAAGAGGTTCTGCGCTGGATGAACGCAATTGACGAGGGTATAACCCCTGAGAACTGGTTTTCAAAGGCTGTGGCGGATGGGAAAATTTTACATACCGGTCACAATCAGCGCACGTTGTTTGAATGGATGGAATCCAACCCTGACATCGCCACGTTAACCGCTGTCCGTCACCCGCTGACCCGGGCATACGATGCGTTCATGACTAAAATTTTCCTGACGGGTGAAGGCACTTACGGGGTTATTCGTGAACAGTTGGTTAATTACTTTGGTGTCGCCCTGCCTGATCCGGACCTGATGGAAGGAGCCACCCGAAAGTCGTTGGATGCCGAAGGCTACAGCATTGGCCAGCACCGCGCTGCGTTCCATGGGTTCTTGCGCTTCTTGAAGGATAATCTTTCCGGCCAGACCAGCATTCGTAAAGACGGGTTGTGGGACAGCCAAATGACGTTTTTGACGGGGTTTAACGCGGCCGTTCCGATTTCGATTATTGTAAAAGAGGGGCAGATGGATGCGGGGTTCCGGTATGTCGAATCCGTTCTGGATTTACCCGCGCCAGTAATTGGCGCGCCCATCAAGCCGGATCACATGTTCACGCTAGATGAAATATATACACGCCAGACAGAAAACCTGACGCGTAAAGCGTATTCTATGGATTACGGACGTTTCGGGTTTGCCGACTATCAGGCCGCCTTGGAAGTCTGACCAGAGGTCAGAATTGCGAACAAGGCATTCGGGTCCTCGGATGAACGTAGCTTCGCGCAAATCGTTTGATCGCGCAAAGTCCTTGACACACGGGCAAGAGATTTCAAGTGCATCGCGCCGGCACCTTCGGGGGCAAACAGGGCGAATACCAGATCAACCGGCTGACGATCAACAGATTCGTAATCGACAGGATTTTCCAACCGAACGAAGACCCCTTTTACATCATCCAGACACGCAAGCCGCGCATGGGGAATGGCGACACCATTTCCCATGCCGGTAGGCCCCAGCAATTCACGATTCTGAAGAGACTCAAAAATGTCCTTACAAGGAAGGCCATAAACGTCATCAGCCACCCGCGCAATTTCTTGCAACAGGCGTTTTTTACTTGTGGCGTTCAACTGCGAAACAACAGCATCCGCCGACAGGATTTCAGAAAGCTCCATACCGGGTCTCTTTTATAATGCAGCCGCTAACGACTACTTAATGTTACGTGGGTCTATCCAGCCGATGTTTCCATCTTCACGGGTATGAACTACGTTCACGCCTCCGTGTGTGGTGTTGCGGAAAACGAGCACTTCTGCTCCGGACAATTCCATCTGCATCACGGCCTCGCCAACTGACAGAGTCTGAACTTTAGTCTCCATTTCGGCGATGATGATTGGCTGTAGGGTTTCAGGCTCGTCTGCATCTGCACCGGATGCGAGAACATAGGACGGCACGCCCAAAGCCTCGATCGGATCTTTACGATCCTTGTAGTGGTCCTTTAGGCGGCGTTTATAACGACGCAACTGTGTTTCTAAACGGTTAACTGCACCCTCGAAAGAATCATAAATATCGCCAGCACGGCCTTTAGCTTGCGCGTTCAGGCCTGTGGACAGATGCACAGATATATCACAGACGAATTCATGGTTTTCTTTGGAAAAGGTCACGTTCGCATCAATCGGCTGCTCGGAATACTTTCCGACAGAAGCGTTAAGATGTTTTTCCACGTGTTCGGTTAGGGCTGTGCCCACATCGATATGTTTTCCGTTGATCTGAATTTTCATGATCTCTCCCCGAGGTTAGCCGAACGATGGTCCGACGATGGGTTAAAATGCTCGGCTCCACAGCGCGCGAAACCTAGGGGCAGACATCATCAGAGTCAACATCACCATGCACATATAATATTGGTTAATTGCTGCTTCAACACAGCACCAAATTATATGTGCTTACGTCGCCGCCGACTCGAAGAAGGTATACCCATAGCCTCACGATATTTCGCAACGGTCCTGCGTGCAACATCTACACCGTCTTCTTGAAGGGTTTTTGCGATTTTTTCGTCAGATAGCACTTTATCCGGCAATTCGTCAGCCACGAGTTTGCGGATTTTCTCGCGAACGACGGGGGCGGCGATGGCATTGCCACCATCATTGCGGTCGATTCCCTGAACGAAAAAGAATCGAAGTTCGAATGTGCCGCGCTGGCAATATAGATATTTGCCGTTGGTAACGCGACTGACGGTCGATTCGTGGATGCCCAGTTCCTTGGCGATTGTCGAAAGCGTTAAGGGGCGCAAGCCGTTAATACCCTCGTCGAAAAACCGATTCTGATGGCGGACAATCACGGTTGCCACCCGCAAAATAGTTTTAGCGCGCTGGTCCATTGCTTTGACCAGAAAGCGGGCGTTGGCGTGACACTCGGCCACGAACTCGGATACTTCAGAACCATTTTTGGTGATTTCGCTGTAGTATTTTTCGTTCACCAGTACATTGGGTAATGCATCGGTATTCAGTTCGACCGACCAGCCACCGACGGCGCTGGAGGTAACGGTAACATCGGTGACCGCGATCTGAACAATATCGTTGTTAAAATTTGCGGCAGGTCTTGGGTTCAACTGTCGCAATACTGTAATCGCGTCGTTTAACGTGTCGCGCGATACATCGGCGAAGGCCTCGAGTTTAGGTAAATTATTGTCGCCCAGCACATCCAGATTGGCTGTCAGAACCTGCATCAACGGGGTAAACACCCCTGCATCTTTCAACTGAATTTCGAGGCACTCTTGAAGGTTTCGCGCCGCGACCCCCACCGGATCGCAAGCTTGGAGTGCCTCTAACGCGCCTTCAACAGCCGCTTGGGGAACACCCAACCGATCAGCAATTTCAAACATCGGAGCGGTAAGCCAGCCGTGTTCATCCAGTTCGTCTATCAAAACCAGCGCGATGGCTGCCCGTGCAGGGCTTCTTTCGGAAATATGGATCTGATCACGCAGAAAATCGTGCAATGACTTTTTGTCTTCTATATTCTCGAACGGGTCAAAACTGTCAGAATTTTCAAGCGACACGGTGCTTGAAATTGAAGATACCGGTTCGGTGCTACTGCGTGGCGCAGCTTCGGATAAATGTGCAGGGCTATCGTCCAGCGGTTCCGGCTCAACCGGCTCCAACAACGGGTTCTTCTCGATTTCTTCGTTGATATGATCGGCCAGTTCCGCATTTGTCATCTGCAACAGCGAAATCGCCTGGCGCAACTGTGGCGTCATACTTAAGCGTTGGGTCTGGCTGATTTCTATTCTGGGCCCAAGTGCCATTTAGCAGGAATTTCCGATCAAACCGAGGCGTCAATACCGGAACTGTTCTCCCAGATAGACCCGACGGACGTTAATGTCTTCCACAACTTCTGCGGGCGTTCCACTTTTCAGAACCTTGCCATCATGCAAGATATATGCCCGATCCACAATATCCAACGTTTCACGGACGTTATGATCGGTAATCAGAACGCCTATCCCTCTGTTTTTCAGCTGGGAAACAAGATCACGGATTTCTCCGACGGCGATAGGATCTACCCCTGCAAACGGTTCGTCCAGCAACACGTAATGGGGTTGGCCAGCTAAACAACGGGCGATTTCGACTCGGCGGCGCTCTCCACCTGAAAGGGAAACGGCGGAAGCGCGGCGGAGGTGCGTGATGGAGAATTCAGCCAGCAGTTCATCTAGCATATGGTTGCGTTGCTCGCGGTCCTTGATCGACAGTTCCAGCACGGCGCGAATGTTATTCTCGACGGACAGGCCACGAAAGATGCTGGCCTCTTGCGGCAGGTATCCGATACCAAGCTTGGCGCGGCGGTACATTGGCAAAAGTGTGGCATCCACCCCATCGATAAGAACTGAACCGGAGTCCGGCAATACCAGCCCTGCGACCGCATAAAAACATGTAGTCTTACCCGCCCCGTTCGGGCCAAGCAAAGCAACAACTTCGCCTCGGTGCAAATCCATCGATATGTCGCGCAGGACCGGCCGACGCCCATAGCTTTTGCCGATATGCGAGATGGACAATCCCGAAGAACTAGCCGTAGCCGTCAAATCAGGGGAGTCGCTCACTCGCTTCCTCCGGTCTGGAAGATGGTCTGAACGCGACCTTCGATCATGGCGGTCCCAGTGTTCAAATCGATGCGTAACGACTGGCCGGATAACGCATTTTGGCCTTGAGTCAGGATCACATTGCCCGTCATGGCAATCTCGCCAGCTTCAAGATCAAGATCAGCGAAGTCACCTTCAGCGGCTTCCTCACCGTTTGAAAACACTACATGGCCCTTGGCGATCAGACCAGAAATCGCACCGGTGCCCCCTTCGGTTCCCGCGGCATACACCACTTCGATCTCTTCTGCGCTAAGGCGCATGTTTTCGATGCCGACGACGACATTACCTGCAAAGGTTGCCTTGCCGGTTTCCTGATCGATACTTAGAGAATCTGCTGCAACCTCTACCGTCGAATTCGCGCCCACTTTCAGCCCGGCAAACGGGACCTGCGCCCCTTGCGCAAAAGCCGTACCTATATTCGAGAACGACAAAGCGGCCAAACATACGGCCAGTGTAACGGATTTCATCATTCGGTGGTTGCCTCTTCTTTGGTCCAGCTTTCGGGTTTGAAGCTAAGCATAACGCCATTTTCAAACCAAATCATCTGCTTTTCGTCATCATCGGCCCCGACAAGCTCAACTCGGAAGTTTCCCGCCTGTATATTGCCCAAAGGGCTGGTTGCCGACACGGCACCATTACTGGTCAATTTCCCGGTATCCAACTCTGCCAGCAACCCCTCACCAGTAACACGAGAGCCATCGGACATCACCGCCAACATGCCGCCACTAAGGTGGATTTGGTTACCTTCCAACATGAATTCAGCTTTGTCAGCGCTAAGCAGAACAGTTCCCCCGGTTTGATATTGAATTTCACCAGAAAGGTTCTGCGCTTCAACAAGGCTTGGTGTAATTGAATCCGGTAGTAATGTATCCGCCACGAAATTATACAAATCCCCATTGGGAGTGCTGCCAAACGTGCGCGGCTTCACAACCTGCATACCGGATTCCAGCGTATCCAAGTCCGCTTTGGAAAAGGTAAGTCCACCTTCTAAACTGTCATCGTTTGTAAAAAGGAAAACTGTACCAAGCAATGCGATTGCGATCAGAGGCAACACCACCTTGGTAACGGTAACAAACCGAGTATATCCGTCAAATCCCAGACCCATTTAGCGTAACTCCGCACGTAAAGATTGCAGCATAAGTATACCGCAAATCGTTATTTTCAATGCGAAAAGATATCCACGTCCGGCCAACCGGCCAAATCAAGCTCAGCGCGATGCGGTAGAAAGTCGAAACATGCCTGCGCCATTTCGGTTCTGCCTTCACGTGCCAAACGTTCATTCAGTATGTCCATCAGGCGGTGCAGATACAAAACATCCGATGCCGCGTAATCGATCTGTGCCTTGGTCAAAACCTCTGCCCCCCAATCCGAGGATTGCTGTTGCTTGGAGATATCCACCTTCAGCAACTCTTGCAGCAAGTTCTTTAACCCGTGGCGGTCGGTGTATGTCCGTACCAGCTTGGAGGCGATCTTGGTGCAAAACACCGGTGTAGTCACAACGCCAAACCGGTTCAGCATTACGGCAATATCGAACCGTCCGAAGTGGAAAAGTTTCAGCACATCAGGGTTGGACAACATTTTGCAAAGGTTAGGGGCCGCCGTCTGATCTTGTGCAATTTGCACCAGATGCGCATTTCCGTCACCGGAGGATAGCTGGATCACACATAACCGATCACGATGCGGCAGCAAACCCATAGTCTCGGAGTCAATCGCAATGACAGACCCAAGGTCCAGATCGTCCGGCAAATCGTTTTGGTAAAGGTAATTCGTCATACTTCAGTCCTCAATCGTTCGCACACCATGCCATAACCTTCGGGGGAATTGGTGTCAGGAGGACACATCCCCATATCCTAACAGCCTGATATATATGACAATACCTCTGTGTGGTTTTGTCATATACCCCCAAATGCGCCCCTAAATACACCCATTTCGGAAGTTAGATTCCCGAGTGTGCAATCCTGATTGCGTATGGGCCGCTATGTTCAGCTTAAAGCTCGCCTTTTCTTGCGTCATATCATTATTCCCAAACAATACGCCAGTTCCTTTTCGTAATCCAGATACGGCCCCATTTTTATGGGGCTCTTTAGCAGAATTCATGCCGCGTTTTATAGCTTTGTATTGGTGCTATCCCTCCAATGGCCGACCACCGGGCAGCGTTTATCCTCGCTCCATTCGCCAAGAGGATTCGCATACATGAGCACGGCTGGTTACTACTTTGGCTGACTTCGTTCTCAAGGAATACGAGATGTGAAGATAATGGCGACCCCGAGAGGATTCGAACCTCTGACCTGCCCCTTAGGAGGGGGCCGCTCTATCCAGCTGAGCTACGGGGCCTTGTTTGGCGAATATGCCTCGGGGCTGTTTATAAATAAATGAACCGGGTTGATAGAGGGCAAACACCGAAGTCACTCAAATTTGTCCGCGTCTTACCAGCCGGAAAATGAATACCAACACCACTAATCCGACCATCAGCCCGGTCATGTCCCCGACCAATAGAAAAGTCGCTTCTTGAATTACTTCAGAAAGTGTCTTGGTGTTGCCCAACAGGGTTACTCTCATCACTGAATTCAACACTGACGCAACTGCGCCGATTAGTAAAACCATCCGCCAATTCATAAGTGTAAGCTTGAAATCCGCTGTGTTTCGATAGGCCCATTTCACGGCCAAATAGGCAATTGGCGCACAGCCTGCACCGATCGCCGCATCGACAATTAGTGGCATCGACATTACACCACCATAGCTTTCAAACAGGAAATATCCGGAAGCCAAGATTGTGGGGAAAAGAACAAAGAACGCTTTCGGGCCGACTATTACTGTGCTTAAAACACGAACTGCGTGCGGCAGAAATAATAAACTTGTGATGCCTCGGTGCTCGGCGAGCAGTACCCTCTCGACAGGGAAAACAAATTTCATTTCAATTAACAAGATTACGAAATAGCAAACTGCAACGACTAGTTCCCATTTTAAAATTTTTTGTGTGGTATTTCGCATGGTTACCCCTGCTACTTATGTTTGACTTCTACAACCTATAGTTATTTTACATTCGTAACGATTTTCGTGTTTTTTAACAACCAACTTTAGTGACGAAAATACAGAAAGTTGGAATGGTTAGTGGATCGCCGTTTATGCGCATTCGAACAGGTGCATTCCCAACTTGGCAACATATGTTATTCTTGAGTTTGTGGGCGTCCATTGATATAACGCAAACTCCAGCCTACCATTTCGTGTAAATAGGACCGCTTATCATGAGAGATTACGACAACTCGAAACTAAACGGGTACGCGCATATGCTTGCTGTGCTACGTTCACTCGAGACGGAAATGGGGCTTTCGGGACTTACCAGACTTGAACGCAACATTCTCGCCGTTCTCTCACTTGAGGAATTTGTGCATGGGGCGCGGACCGAAAGCATTTTGAATCACAGTATTTTGGATTCTCCGACGCAATCGTCGTTCTACCGTGCGTTGAAACGTCTTCGGGAAAACAAATTTGTTGATACCGTCGGGGATCGCAAAACCGGCGTGTACCAGTTGGCCGAATAGTTTCGCATTCCGCAATCTTCTACTGCTATACATAAAGACCCGGAAATTCTTGGGAGTTTCCGCAGTGCATATTTCTGCTCTGATTTGGAGCCTGTATTGGGTTTTTGTGATGTTCGCCTTGCTTGCGTATCTTGCATGGAACATTTTTGCAAAACGGTAATGTTTGCTTAACTTTCTGTTGTCAGGTTGTGAACAACTTACAGTAGTTGTCGGTGTAGCGGAGCGACTTTTGCGACACTGGGGCATTCTACACCCCCGGAGAAGGTGCAAATATGCATGTTGGAATAATCATGGATGGAAACGGCCGTTGGGCAACCTCTCGCGGCCTTCCGAGGTTGATTGGTCACAAACGTGGCGCAAGTCGAGTAAAAGACATCGTCAGATCCAGCCCTGAATTGGGCGTCACGACGCTGACTCTCTATGCTTTTTCAACAGAGAACTGGAAGCGGGCGGCGCATGAGGTCGAAGGGTTAATGAAGTTGTTTCGGGGCTATATGCAAAACAACTTATTGGAATTGCATCAAAAGAATGTTCGGGTGCGATTTTTAGGCGATCCAAAACCGTTGGCCAACGATATCCGCACCCAGATGGAGCATTTGGCAGATCTTACCAAGGATAACACCGGATTAAACTTAAATATCGCCATTAACTATGGCGGGCGAGACGAGTTGGTTCGCGCCGTTCAGGCCATCGCTAACAAGACTATTAATGGTGACCTTGCGGCTAATGCAATTGACGAGGATACCATCCGTTCGCATCTGGATACCCGCCAACAACCGGACCCGGATTTGATTATACGCACGGCCGGGGAATTGCGTTTGTCAAACTTCATGCCATGGCAAAGTTAGTATTCGGAGTTTGCATTTCTTAACGTGCCCTGGCCTGATTTTACCTTTGATGTTTATCAGGATTGTATCGAAACCTTTACAGGCCGTGTTCGTCAGTATGGCGCTGTTATTTAGGGTGTATTAAATATTACGTGCTGCACGGTTCCCTCCTATTTTGGTCAATTTGGGGATGTGTGGTTGGAACTGGTAGGGATGGATTCTGTTGCCTAAGCGAAGGAAGAAATGTTGCAGCTTGTGTAGTTGAATACTTTAACAAAGCTTATTGTCGGGGCCGCAGTGACTTCCCTTGCCGGATGCGCAACGCTATCTCGCACGGATTTTCCGGTTGATGCTGGGGCGCAGGCGGAATTGGTGGACAGTGATGTCAATATCATTCAGCTGACACCACAAAACATTCAATCCTATACCGCCGTAAAACGTACGTGGCACCCAACGCGCGATTTGCCTAAAACCTCAGATGCGTGGCAATACTTTGTAGGTGTTGGTGACGTGCTGAGCATTACCGTGTGGGACCACCCTGAATTAACCCTACCGGCAGGGGCGCAGCGCAGCCAGCTGGAATCCGGCAGTTCTGTCGATGCACAAGGTGAAATTTTTTATCCCTACATTAATCGACTGAAAGCGGCGGGCCGAACTGTTGGGGATATTCAGCGCGAGCTGAGCGAGCGGTTGGAGGAGTTTATCCCTGACCCGCAAATCGAAGTGAAAGTCGCCGCCTATAATTCCCAGAAAGTTGTGGTGACAGGGGCGGTAAATCGACCTGGATCAATGACCATCAGTAATATTCCTTTAACACTACTGGAAGCTGTTAACGGATCTGGCGGTCTGCATACAGCGGCAGACATCACGCATGTGACTGTTCAAAGGGGGGGCAGACGTATTATGTTCACCTGAAAGATTTTCTCACCGATGGGCGCAATGGTGAAAACCCGGTTTTGCAAGGTGGCGATATCGTCAACGTCCCTATTCACGAAAACAACATGGCATATATATTAGGGCAAATTACCGCCCCTGGGCCAGTTGACCTTCGCAACGACGGTCTGAACCTGACCGATGCCATTGCTCAGCGCGGCGGACTGTCGGAAAGTACTGCGGATGCACAGGGTATTTTCGTCTTCAGAAACACAAGTTCGGGTAAAGGCATCGATGTCTTCCAGCTGGATGCCTCGACACCGCTGGCGTTTGTCTTGGCAACGCAGTTTGTGATGCACCCGCAAGACGTTGTTTACATCGTGACCGACCCTGCAGTGCAGTGGAACGCTGTTATTGCCGGTCTTGTGCCTTCAATCTCGGCTGTTCGCGGGGCGCAGACACTTATGGGCAGTTCACAATGATATCTTCTGTATTAGTTGTTTGCGTCGGTAATGTTTGCCGATCTCCGGTAGGAGAGCGGTTGTTGGCACAAGCATGCCCGAATTTGCGTATCGAATCCGCCGGCATTAACGCCCTGACTGGCGAGGCGGCGAATAAGGAAGCTGCCGATGTCGCCGCTGAAAATGGCGTAAGTGTCGAAGGGCATATTGCCAGACAATTCACAGAGGAAATGGCCGCCGATTTTGATCTGATTTTGGTTTTGGAAAAAGGTCATATGAAAGTAACAACGGAACAAGCCCCGGCATCAACCGGTAAAACAATGCTTTTTGGACATTGGATTGGGCAGTCCGATATCGCTGATCCATACCAGCACAGCCTGGAATTCCATGCCGCTGTATTCAACGAACTTAGGAAGGCAAGCGATGGCTGGGCCGAAAAGCTGGGTAAAGGTTGATGGCTCAGGCCGCGGAAAATGGTATGGTCGAAGACGAAATTGACCTGCATGAGCTGTTCGCCCTGTTCTATGCGCGAAAACTCATCATCATCGGAATAACGTTTCTTGCGGCCCTTATCGGCGTTGCTTATGCGTTTGTGGCGACACCAATTTATCAAGCTGGCGCTCTTGTTCAGATCGAAGAGAAATCCGGTGGCGGGCTGGCCATGTCGGCCGATCTGGCCAGTATGCTTGGAGGGACCGAGCCGCAGTCGGCAGCCGAAATTGAAATCATGCGATCCCGATTGATTTTGGGCGATGTCGTTGATGTGCTTCATATGGACTGGTCTGCTGAACCAAAACGTTTGCCGATAATCGGCAACTTTCTTAAGCGATATGATGTTCCAAATCCGGGTTGGAGGTTTCTATCAAGCTATGCATGGCATGATGAAATAATCACCCTTGGTTGGTTGCAGGTACCCGAAGAGATGTTGGGCGAACCATTGCTTCTGACATATCTGGGTGGCGGTGCGTTCACTGTTGATTTTGGTTTTGACAATCCCATGAAGGGGCAGGTCGGCGAGATGCTCAAAGTTGACGGGGCTGGGTTTTCGTTGATGATTAACGAATTGGAAGGATCTGACGGTCGCCAGTATATCATTCAACAAGATCATATTTCAGACGTTTTTGAACGCTTCCGTGAAAACCTGTCGATCACTGAGAAGGGCAAGAATTCTTCCATTATTCAGCTTACAATGAAACATGAGGACAGGGCCAAAGCTGTTGCGATCCTTGACCATATTTTGCGTATAAATTTGCTGCAGAATCTGTCGAGGAATGCTGCCGAAGCCGAAAGCAGCCTTTCTTTTATCGAACAGCAATTACCCGAAGCGCAAGCACTGGTTCGAGCGGCTGAGGATACTCTTAATGCCTATAAATTGTCGCAGGATTCGATTGATCTAACATTCGAAACGCTTTCCATGTTGGAGCAAAGCGTCGATATTGAAACACAACTGAACGAGCTTGCATTAGAAGAGCAGGAATTACAAAAGCGCTTCACGCAAAACCACCCTGCCTATCAGACACTACTGGATAATCGTATTCAGTTGGAAGACTTGCTGCGCGACCTTCGTACAGAATCGGAAGGCCTTCCGGAAACACAGCTAGAAATGCTGCGATTATCTCTTGATCTAGAGGTGGCACAGGAAATGTATGTGCAGCTCGTAGGGCGGGCACAGGAATTGAGTGTGGTAAAGGCAGGCACATTAGCAAATATTCGCATTATCGACACCGCGCTTGCAGACCCGGATGCTGTTGAGCCGAAGAAAAGGATAGTTGTTTTGTTCGCCGCTGTGGTGGGCGGTATATTGTCGGTTGTCTTCGTGCTTATCCGGTCATTTATAACGCGTGGTATAGAAACCACAGAAGAAATCGAAAAACTGGGTATTCCAGTTTACGCCACTATCAGCAAGGTCGGGAATGGCGAATACAACGGAAGTAAGGGTAAGGGCACCCTTAAGGTTCTAGCCACAGAGGCACCGACGGAGATGGCTGTCGAGGCCCTTCGTAGTCTGAGGACCAGTCTGCATTTCGGCATGCTGGAGGCGCAGAAATCCATACTAATGGTAACTAGTACCCGCCCGGGCGAAGGAAAGTCCTTTCTAAGTGTCAACCTCGCGACCGTAATGGCGCAATCGGGGCAAAACGTTTGCCTCGTTGATGTGGACATTCGTCGCGGTTATCTACGGCGGTTTTTTTGTGTTGATAAGGCCTCGCCAGGCCTGACTGACGTACTCGCTGGTGACGCCTTGATCGAAGATGTCATCCTCCGAAATCCGGGCAGCGGCTTGCATTTTATACCCGCAGGTAAATATCCACCAAACCCTTCCGAATTACTTATGCACGCGAACTTTTCGAAGGTTATGGATTATCTGGACGAACGGTTTGATATGACCGTGCTTGATACGCCGCCGTTGTTGGCAGTGACAGATCCGATAATTATCGGGAAATATGTTGGTATGACGCTTTTGGTAACGCGACATCTTCTAACAAACGCGCCCGAAATTAAGAACGCATTTAAAACCGCAGAAACCAATGGCATTAAAATTTCTGGCGCAGTTCTAAACGTGTATGACGCCAAAAAGAGCAAGCACCCCCACGGTACCAACACTTACCAATACGAATACAAATCCCGCAAAGAATAAAAAGGTTCAGAGTTAATGAATCATACACTTATAAGCCGTATTCATGGACATCATACACCACATATAATAGAATCAAGGCTGGCGTATATACTGGATGACTGCGATTTAGCTAATTGCAATGCTATACCCTCACATTGCGAAATCTTTGGTGATGTGGTCTAATAATTGCACGGTAGTTTAGTTGATGATGATCCGTGTGCCGGATTTCGTCGCCCTAAAACTTCTGTGTGGGAATACTTTATGGAACCGAGTTACGAAGATCGATCCTTATGATATCTAACCCCTCCATATGTTACCCAATTTTCACCGCTTTAAGTGTGACCTTTGCCCTGAGTTTGTTTTTGGTTTTAACTAAACATTTCCACGGGAGGTTCACGCTCGATTCCAGCGAGGGTGTCCAAAAATTCCATGATTTACCCACCCCACGTATTGGAGGTATCGCTCTTGCCTTCGGGTATTTTGCCGCATGGTTCGCGATGGAGGGTACGACAAAAGGTTTGTTTGGTGTAATCGGGCTTGCCGGCCTGCCTGCGCTCGCGTTCGGTTTGGCTGAAGATATCACCAAAAGGGTAAGCGTGCGGGTTCGCCTTATTGCAACTATGGCCTCCGGTTTGATCTTCGCAATTATAAGCGGCTACACCATTACTAGTGTGGAGGTCTGGGGGGTGGACGCAATGTTGGCGATCCCGATAATCTCCCTCGCTTTTACATCATTCGCTGTCGCAGGGGTTGCTAACTCGATCAATTTGATTGACGGGTTTCATGGCCTGGCCTCCGGCACGCTTGTGATCATATTACTTGCCTTCGCGTTGGTAGGTTGGCGCATCGGGGATGATACGTTCGTCATCCTGGCTTTAACCATGTCCGCGGTTATCTTTGGCTTTTTCTTGGTAAACTTTCCGTTCGGGAAGCTGTTTTTGGGTGATGCAGGTGCGTATTTCGCAGGGTATTTCGTTGCCATCATGGCGGTAATGCTGCCCGCTAGAAATCCGGAAGTCTCTCCATGGATCAGTTTGTTAATTCTTGGCTATCCTGTGACCGAAACCATAGTTTCTATTGTGCGGCGCGTATTGGCCCACGGCGCGCATCCAGGAGAGCCGGACAGTGACCATTTACATCATATCGTTCATAGAAGCTGGGCCAAATTCGTGGCCTCCGCCCTTCGGATACCAACCGCACAAAATTCTATCACGAGTGTCATTATGTGGGTTTTACCGCTGATCTCCCTGATTTCCGTAAACTACTGCGGGTTTCATTCAATGAGCGCTCTGTCATATCTTGCTGTCCTTGTCTTTTGTTACCTAGCCACATACCGCGCAATAATCGCGTGGGAAACCTACGGGGCGGTGACTTGAGATGCATAAGCGCGCACCTGTGGAATTCGACGGCAAATCAAAGAGTCCATTATGGCAGTAAATGAGGCGATGTAGTGCGGGTGGTAGATGGGGCGTGCGGTTATTACGGAATGGATAAAGAGGTGAAAATTTTCAGATCAGTTTGAGGCCAAAATGGCGACTGAAACACCAATACATCAGACTTTGGTAACCCCGAAACTAGAGAGTAACTTTCTGAATGAGCCTTCGCAAACACACTGTTTATAATATATTCGGTATAGCACTTCCACTCGGGTTATCATTAATAACTATACCGGTGTATCTAGGTATGATTGGTGAAGCTCGTTATGGTATCTTGGCCATCTCATGGATATTGCTCGGTTATTTCGGGATTTTCGACCTTGGATTGGGGCGGGCCACGGCCCAGAGAATAGCTTCGATGCCACAAAAAAGAACGCAAGAATTGTCCACTACTTTTTGGACTGCGTTAGTCATGAACACCGTTTTAGGGATAATTGGCGGGGTCGTTATGTGGCCAGTGGCAATTTACCTTTTCGGCAATGTCATTGATATTGATGCTATGCTTCTAAGTGAGCTATCCGGTGCAATACCGTGGATGGCGTTGGCCGTTCCCTTAATCACAATTTCAGGGGTTTTGACGGGGGCCCTGCAAGGTCGCTCTCAATTTCTGGAAATTAATATCATTTCTTTGGCCGGTTCGGTGTTGTCGCAATTATTACCCTTAACCATAGCTTGGCTGCATGGGCCTAGCCTCGATTGGCTTTTACCGGCTGTGATAATTTCGCGACTAATAACAATCTTTGCGCTTTATATTCGCTGCAGAAAGCGCGTGTTTGGTAACTTTAAGCTCATAGTTTCGTATTCGCTTGCTAAAAGACTTCTCCGATTTGGCGGCTGGGTAACGGTATCTTCGATTATTGGGCCGCTTATGGTTGTCGCCGACAGAGTGTTGATCGGTGCCTCTCTAGGCGCAAAATCGGTTGCATTTTACACCGTACCTTTCCAGTTGGCTGAACGCTCGACAATTTTGGCAGGGTCATTGGCGTCTGCTCTTTTTCCACAGTTGGCGATTGCAGACGCCAAGGAACGAATTCGACTGGCGGCAGAGGCCTCGACCTTTCTTGCGGCTATTACTACGCCATTAGTTCTTATTGGTATTTTGTGGGTCCAGACGTTTTTGTCTTGGTGGCTTAGCCCTGAGTTTGCATTACAAACCTCAGTAACCGCACAACTTCTACTTGTGGGCTTCTGGATAAACGGCTTTGCAAGAATTCCCTCGGCATTTTTACAGGCCGTGGGAAAACCTCATGTGGTTGCGATGTGCCACATGACCGAATTGGTCCCTTATCTGATATTCTTGTACATCGGCATGAAATATTGGGGGCTTCCCGGTGCTGCTGTTGTTTTTGGATTACGCACTTTAGTCGACGGTATCTTACTATCGTGGTTTTCTGGAACACTTCGAAATATTGCACTGAACCTTCGAATACCAAGTTTATTTATTTTATGTGGCGTTCTGGTCTCTACATTAGAGTTCGATCAGGTTGTTTTTGGGTCAATGGCAAAATTCATCCTGCCGCTGCTTTCGATCATATGGGCGTGGATTTCTACGCCACAGGAAAAGCGTAATCAGCTTATTTGCGCCGTCAAAAGTCGTGTGAAATAATAAAGATATAGCACCTAAAATTGCAGACGCTCACCTTTAAGGAAAAAATATATGCTTTTATCAAGGTACATCAAATTACATTTGCGATTGGTTGAGCTTATCTTCGATCAAATTGCCCTCAAATGCGATGGATCGGCGTTCGTTGTGTTGATGAATTTTTACTGCTTTCTCGTAGGTAGTAAGGCTCGTTTCTCCTACGATACGGTGAATAAGGAATATAGCTTTAGCGATGGGGGTGATGAAAATATCCTTGTTTTTCGTCATAAAAAAAGAGCACTAATTTACCGGCATGGGCTTTTAAATAGAATTGACCTACTTGCTAGCGAATACTTGTTAAGCTTAGTGCCATTTACTGATGGTGATACGGTTTTGGATTGTGGGGCGAATATCGGGGAATTGAGTCTTTGGTTTAAGCTTAAGGGGCTAACCGTTAATTATATTGGGTTTGAGCCTTCTCCGCTTGAGTTTCTGTCACTACAAAAAAATGTTGCGCCCAGTATCGTTCACAATCTCGGTCTTTGGAACGAAAGTGGTGAGCTTGATTTTTACGTGGCGTCACAGACCGCTGATTCAAGCCTTATTGAACCCTCGAACTACGATGAAATCGTGACTGTACAAACTGTTAGGTTAGAAACATTTGTAAATGAACGAATTAGGTTTCTTAAATTGGAAGCGGAAGGTGCCGAACCTGAAATATTAGAGGGATTAGGGGAAAGCCTAAAGTACATTGAATTTATTTGTGCGGATTTAGGGTTCGAACGCGGAAAAAATTCTGAAAGCACTTTGGCCCCCGTGACTAATTTTCTTCTAAATCATGGTTTTTCGTTACTTGAAGTATCTTACCCACGTGTAACTGCGATGTTTAAGAATAACCGATATTGATTATGCGAAATAGAAATTAGCAGAATTGAGCAAAAATGCGGGCCGATCAAATCGTTTGTTTGCTTTTTTTCAGGGCATCTAGTTAAAACCCAATACTGGAGGGAAATGCAATGCTTGTAATATACACAGCTCTTTTTGGCGCTTATGATACGCTTCGTGATCCGGTTGAAGAGTACGAGAACTGCAAGTTCATTTGCTTTACGGACCAAACAAACCTTAAGTCCGATATTTGGGAAATAAGGGTTGTCGCTGGCGCAGACTTGCCCCCAAATGAGATGAATAGACGATACAAGCTCCTTCCGCACTTGTTTTTGGGCGATTACGATCAGAGTTTGTATATAGATAGCAATGTCAGACTGATGGGTAATCCCGCGGTTTTATTAAAGAAGTATGATAAGAGCGGGCCTTTCCTGCCCCGGCATTTTTCCCGAGACTGCATTTATAAAGAAGCCATAGAGTGTGTGGTTTTGAAGAAGGGTAAGTACTCTGAAATTGTTCGCCAAATGAATTTTTATAAAGAACAGGGTATGCCAAAGAATTTTGGATTGGGCGAAAATAATATTTTACTTAGACGTCACAACGATCCGGAAATCATCCGGTTAATGGAAGCATGGTGGTTTCAGATCAATACATACACAATGAGGGACCAACTTTCACTTGCTTATGTTCTTTGGGAGGCTGGAAAACAATTTGCTTTCTTGGATGAAAGCTCTCGTCAAAGTGGTGGAATCTTCGGTTATGAGCTGCACAAATCGGAAACAAGGCGTGCGTTTCATTCCAAGGTACTGGATATAGTGAAGTTTGAACTGCGGCGCTTCTATTTTTCGAAAATTTCCGGGCTGTGAAAAGTTTGAACAAATTACGTTATCAAATAAAAAACATGCCGCATTATTTGGCATTTCGGTTCTTTTAATTCTAGTGCTGGATTAAAATCAGCCGGTATTGCCCCAACATTCATCGGCTACAAGCTTGGATTGTATCTGACACTTCTGAAAGACGGGGGTTATTCTTTAATAAACGTTTTCAACTTCTATTATTTGTCAGCGTTTGCTGTATACTATTATGCAATTTTTAAATCAGAATACTTCAAGTCCAAGTATGATATCTTGCTGGTGAAAATAACAGATGTTATGCTTTTTTCGTTTTATAGCCCTTCCTCCATACCAGTTTTATCTTTTAGAATATCGGAGTACTTTGAATGTCAATTCACTGTGTCATAGTTACCTATAAACCTGACATCGAATTGTTGGCTCGGTTGATCGAAAGTATTCGCCACCAGGTAGAAAAAATAT
>Ga0209121_10001110_pt1 | contig 28121 bp, 14 predicted proteins | sample Cruoilmetagenom3_FD_187292 | JGI IMG/M metagenome (GOLD analysis project Ga0209121, IMG submission 187292) | Oil polluted marine microbial communities from Coal Oil Point, Santa Barbara, California, USA - Sample 3 (SPAdes) (version 2) | ecosystem: Environmental > Aquatic > Marine > Oil seeps ...
GCGTGGTCTCTATCCGATGACGCCTGACGGAGCGCCGCTGGTGGGCTGGTCGCGCCAGACCGAGGGCTATCTCGCCGCCATCGGTATGTGCGGACAGGGGTTCATGCTCGGACCCGGCCTCGGCGAGCTGCTCACGCGCCTGGTCACACAGTCATCCCTATCGAGACCGGACGCCGAAATCCTGGATGCACTGTCACCGTATCGGAGCTTTGAACGCATCGAAGCACTGAAGTAGATGCTGTGTGCGGTCACACACGTGTGCGCACACCGTGCAGGGAGAGTCGGAACGCCTTCACCACCCAGCCGCCTTCCTCAACAGAGTCGTGTGGTCCCTGCTTCGGAAATAGCCACTACTGCGCAAATCACCACTTGCCGCATCGTGCCGGCCCACTTCGCCGGCTCACACCCACTTCATTGCGCAGAACGCCGGAGCCCACTCCGGCGTTCTGCGCGCCCCGTTCTCCGATCCCCTCTGCGGACCGCGGGCATCTTGCCCGCTCTGCTCCTTGCGTTGGGCGCCAAACCCAAAGACGGGCGCGGGCCTCGGCTGCGTCGAGGTTGACACTGGCCCGAGCAGAGTCAGTACGACATCTTCGTCCTTGTGTGGTGTGCGATACCACATGTGGTCTGCTTGGTAAGCCGGGGAGCAGTAGGCCGCGGAACCGGGAGTGCTGGATTGTGATCCAGCACAAGCGATGAATGGGTTGGGCCAGGCGCAGGGTCGCAGCGGCATAGGGCGGCACGACTTCGTTGGACCCAGCACGTCGGCACGTCGCCGGTCCCCACGTCTAGCCGATCTCCGGACCGGCGATGGCGTACTGGCGCTCCGGCATACTGGTCGGACAATCGCGCCCCAAGACCATCCGTGTGTAGGGGCGCTGGGCTGCAAAACCCAGGCTCTGCAGGAACGCCACCCACGACTCCTTGGCAGCGAACGCATCCGCGATCACGGGCCGATCGCCGCACGCGCCCAGCGCACGGCACAGCAGCGACCGCGCGATCTCGGTGCTATCCGCCACCACCGGGCCGATCTGCTCACAGACTGCACCCGACCGTCCCAGGCAGTATCCACGCAGCGCATCGTCCTGGTGGCACGCAAAGGCATAGCGTGGCGCGTTCCGGACGAGGGCGCCCAGGATACCGCCGCGCGCAGCGCCGAAGATGGGCGCGTCGAACGCGATCAGCTCTACGAGTCGCGCTGAATCGAGGGCCCGGCACACGGCGTTCCCTGGGATGTTGAGCACAGAGGCATCCGCTATGACCGGTACCTGAGGTTGCCGCACCATCCGTAGAAGTCCGTACTCAGCGCGGAAGCCCAGACGGGTGTAGAGCGGCTCCCCCTGGGGCGTGGCATCCAGACGCACGCACCCATACGGCATCGCTTCAGCAATCGCCCGTTGCAGCAGCGCTGTCCCCACCCCGCGTCCGCGATACGCCGGATCCACCAGCACCATACCGATCCAGCTGAAGGCAGTGCCATACGGCACGATGGTCGCAGTGCCCGCCTCGGCGGTGGCCTCGGTGTCAGTAGCCCCGTAGGTTGCCAAAAACCCAAAGCCGGCAGCCAGCAGCATCTGCCAGTCGGCTTCGGTCTGATTCCATCCCTCCCTGGACGTAAGCCGCAGCCCAAACGGGATATCGGCCTGCGTCATAGGGCGCAAGCCGATGCTGTGTCGACCACTGTGAAGTGCTGTCATCCGGTGCCTCCTGAAGTGAGTCCGACCGCGGACCGCACGAGTCTGCACGAATAGAGGTCCTTGAATCGCTGAACCGCTGACACAGATGATCCCTCAGGCAAAAACATCAAGAGTCAAGATCAGAACTCACCACGGTGGTGCCCACGCCCATCAAGGCACCGAGGCCACGACTCGCGTCATCGGTATGGAGCAGTGACGATGATGGGTCCTTACGTCTCAGGCGCAGGGCCCAAGGTGTCCCGTTGCAGCCCCAGAGGTGAGGCTTCCCGCAAGATCGCCTCTCCGATGGACCGATGCACATCAGCTAATTCCTCGGAGGCCTCGCTCAAATTGAACCCTTTCAGGTTTTCGCTCTCGATGGGGGTGTTGCCATAGTAGAACCAGATAAGGCCCCTGCACTTGGGCTGGGTCAGCGCCAGTTGGTAGTACCATAGCGCCGTCTCAGGACGGGAAGGTCGCTTGCCGTTTGGATCGCGAGAGTAGAAGCAGTCTCCGGCCAACAGAAAGGGCTTGTCCCAGCGGTTGACCCACTCCAGAGCACAGGCCAGGCTCTCACGATAGAAGACCTCGAAATCGGCTGCCGTATTGGCGTAATCGCCACGAAACATATAAGGATCGATGCCCAACCAATCGGCGTTTCTCGGCGGCACAGCGTCGAGGAACTGGGGGTGCACGATGGCATAGCAGAACCAGGTCTTGACGCCGGGAAAGACCTCCTTGAATGCGTCGATGAACGCCTCCAGTGTCTCGACGGGCACATGCCTGAAATTCGGCTCGTCAAGAATGTAGACAAGGTCCACCAGGTGCATCTCCGGCATATGCCTTTCAATAACGCGCAGCTGTCGCCGGAAGTCAGCCAGGTTCATCTCTTCGACCAGGTTCGAGAGAGGCAGGGGCCAACCGATGGCAAAGCCCAGGGAATCGAGAAAGCGCATCCGCTTCCCCTCCTCCTTCAGATACTCCTCCATCACCTTCTCTCTCTCGTCTCCCTCGGCTTCGGGGTACTTGCAGCGGAGACTGCGCTCGGTGGTGACGAATGCGATCATATTAGAGAATTCGCGCATACTCCGCACTTCATCCTGATGCTCCAGCACGTCATCCAGGACCACGTATCCATTGTATTCAAGTCTCTTGGGGCGCGTGTAGCTTGGGCTCCACGCCGGAACATCCGTCTGACTTCGATTCTCCACGTTTGCATTCCCTCCGCTCAATCTTCTTGAGTGCTACTCTACGACGACTGGTAGGACAACCGCACTTAGGCCCTCACCGCAATAGACCGTGTTGCCGGCGATACGCAATGTAACACCGTCGGGATAGTCATCACCTGTGTTGGGATTAACCTCAAAGCGAGGATAGTTGCTGCTGGAAATGTGGAGACCGATCCTGTGCCCTTTGTTGAACACAATGCTGATTGACCACAGATCGATTTCGAGCTTGCCGACACTCCCCGGAGAGAGAAGTACTGCGGTGTGACACCCATTCCGAAACTTGACTCGCTGAATGCCGTCGAGCAGGAGTATTTCGCGTCCATCCGGGTAGATGTCAACGAGTTTGGCCGTAAAATCCGTATCCGGAGCATCGCTCGAAACATACAGCTCGACCCGAACGCGTCCCGTAACCTCCACTGGGTCATTGAGCGGCTCCGTTTCAAACCTCAAGACATCCGCGCGCATGCTGACTTGGCGCTGATCAAATGGACCAGCCGGGAGCAGATAGTTCCCTCCCCCGTGGGTCGGGCAGGGGTCCGCCGGATTGTAGGAGAATGAGTATTCACAGCTAGACTCGACTGTTTCCGGGCTTAATCGGTTTCGAGGATGCAAGTGAAAGGACATCTCACTGGCTGCCAATGGAGGCCAGTCTCGCGCCGCTCTCCACAGGTTGCCTGGCGCGTTCTCTTCATCCAGCGCTCCCAGCGTATAGTACCTCACATTCGCTTCTTCCATCGCCCCGCTTTCTTCACCCAGGAGCCAGTGACGGTAGAGTCGTTTCTCAAGACCGAGAACATCCAACCGCTGATTTGGCTTCAGTACCAAGTCGCCGATTTCGTCAGGTGGCTCCGTGACATTGTGCGCCCACGGGCCAATGATCAGCTTCTGTCTGCCGCGCGCGTCTTCCCCACCGTGATACTGGCGGGACACAAAACAATCAATTGTCCCCTGTTGGTACATGTCCCACCAGCCGCTCACCAGAATAGCTGGAGCATTGACAGAAGAGGCCCTCTGGATGGTGTCGTACTTGGCCCAGAAGCCACTATCTGTAGGATGGGATTTCCAGAGATCGATCATAGCCTCTCTTCCCAATCCCTCCAGCCACCCTTCAACCATATGCTTGCGCCACACACCGCTCATATACGTGAAGGCACGCAACCCTGGCGGGGCGACCATGATAAACTGACACGTGATGGAACCTGAGGATGCAGCCGCAAGAATCTGGGTGAAACTGAGCGCCGAACCACCCCAGGTAAAGATCTTGCCGTTTGACCACTCTTGGTTCTTGATCCACTCGATGGTGTCGGCGGCATCCTGAGCGCTTCCCCATCCATCGGCTTCAAAGACAGGAGCCGTTCCCTCACTATCGCCAAGACCTCTGACATCCTGGATAACTGCGGCAATTCCTTGTTCAGTGAAAGGAGTGGCATAGGTTTCGTCCCCTCTCCCATATACGCTCCGGGCTAGCATTGCGGGAAAAGGTCCGTTCCCAGGGGGCAAGTAGATATCCGTGGCAAGCCTGGTTCCATCGCGCATAGGGACATCTATCATGCAAGCCTCCTCTGTACCAGCAACACCACAGGGAATCGTGGGCGATCGAGCCCAGCGGGCTTTGAGCTATTCTCGGCCTGGGTCAGATCCTCAGTCGGCCCCGAGTGGGGCGGACCGATGCACCCAGAAGACTGAGTACGAATCCGACGAACAGCACCACGGCGCCGCTCAGGTAAGGATAGCGTGGGTCAAGGTCGAAGGCAAACCCGGCCCAGATAGGGCCGATGACGCGCCCAAGACTCACCACGGTGTTACCGACGCCCATTGACGCACCCAGCCCCCGGCTCGAGCGCTTGGAGATGAGAGAGAGGAGCGCAGGACGCAGCACGGTCTTGGAGAGGATGAACAAGCCGGTAGCGAGCAGCACAGTGACATAGTCATAGGCCGCCAGGAGGACCAGATAGCAGACCGCGCCGGCGATCATCGATCCCGTGACTACGACGCTGTCGCCCCAGCGTTTGGTCACAGGTCCGGTCAGCAGACCCTTGCCCACCGTGGTGACCACGCCGATGACAACCAGGATGGTACCCACCCGTTCGGGACCGTATCCGAACTTCACCGCAGCATAGAAGCTGAAGACCGCCTCGAAGTTGGCCAGCCCCAGGCTGGCCACAAAGAGCAGCAAGAGCGGGAAGCCGGCAAGCCCGGTGAACACGCGCCTCAGGTTACTCAGCGCTCGCCTTTTCGGCTTGGCAGCCGGCTTCGCCGCGGCAGATGGCGCACCGTTCGCCTTGGGCAGCGATTCGGGGAGCAGGACCAGAATCAGGCCCAACGCCACCAGAGCTAGTGCGGCGCCGGCAAAGAAGGGCAGCGACAACGAGGTCCCTCCCAGCCATCCCCCCACACCGGGTCCCAGGATGATGCCGAGCCCGGATGCGGCCCCCAGGCTGCCGATGCCGCCACCGCGCTCCTCGTCGCTGGTGCTGTCGCCGACGTAGGCCATCGCCGTGGGCATTGTCGCCGCGGTGAGCACGCCGGAAAGCGCACGCGTGGCGATCAGAACCCACATCCGGCGTGCAAGCCCCATCCCAAGGAGCGAGAGGCCATAGCCTGCGATCCCCACCATCAGGATGCGCTTGCGCCCGACGCGGTCCGAGATACTGCCCCAGATCGGAGCGAACAGTAATTCGGTGAGCGCGGCGAGCGCGACAAGGATCCCCATGTCGCGCCCGCTGCCGCCCAGCCTCTCGATGACAAAGGGGAAGACGGGAATCACAATCCCATACCCCAAGGTCACCACGACGAGGGCGAATGAAAGTACAATCAGAGTCCGCCGATCAGCTGACAATCTCATCTCATACCTCGATATCGGGTGTCTGTCCGGTTGCTACCCAGCCGCTCCGTTGCTAACAGCCAGCACCACCTCGCCGGCATCGCCGATAACGGTGATGGTCTGACCGGCCTCGATAAGCTTGGTGGTAGATCCGGTGCCCATCACCGCCGGGATGCCATACTCGCGGGCCACGATGGAACCGTGGCTCAACGGTCCGCCGATATCGGTCACGACGCCCGAGGCCATCGCGAAGAGCGGCGTCCACGCCGGCGTTGTCGTCGACGCGACCAGGATACTGCCCACCCGCATCTGATCGAAGTCCTCAGGCCCGTGCAGGACACATGCCGGCGCCGTAATCCGCCCTGGGCTGGCACCCACGCCTTTGATGACCGTGCTGCCCTCGACGTTGCTGCTTTCCGCAGAGAAGCTGGCGATGTCGATGCCCATGTACTTGGCCTTGGGCGGCAACATCGGTGGCGGCATCAGACCCCTCCGGTGACGCCACTCGGACTTACGGCTCTCGATTGTCCCCTGAAGTCCTGACAGAGATTGGTCCCGCGCCAGGGCCGCTACCCCCGCGACCACTTCAGCCATCTCCATCCAGAAGACATCATCGTCCTCGGCGATGGCGCCGGCAGCGACGAATCGACGCCCCAGTTCGCGCAGCAAGGATCTCAGCACCGGGTAACCCAGACCAATCTCGGCAATGCCGTTCTCCCGCAGCGGCACACGCTTCTGCGCTGCAGCGAGCGATTTCTCAAATGCCCACTTCTTGAGGCCCTTGATTCGCCCCCGAACGCCGACCACGACCTCCTCGCGACGTTGCGCGAAGGTTGCCTGGCGCTCATAGCGACTCACGACCCGATCTGTCATGTACAGCTTCAGCGTCTCCACTGTCGGAGCCGGGTCATCCAGGGGCAGCTCGCGGGCGAAGTCAAGGTAGTAGATAGCATAGCCATACTCCTTCAGGTAGGTCTGGAAACGCCGGCACCACTCACGCCAGATGTCCGCGTCCACGCCTTCGGGTACAGCCCCACCGCGCGCGAATGCGATGATCTCGACCGAGGGTGTCTCCAGGAGGAAGGCCGCTAGCCCCGATTGCGCACGGGACCACTGTGCCAGATCGTAGAGCAGCTTCTCACCGGCCAGAGGGATATTGTCGAACCCCAACAGCAGGGCGGAAGCGGGCGGATCACCCTCACGGCGCACCATCTTCTCATAGATCTGCGTGAACAACGCCTCCAAACCAGCCGACGGGCCCATCGTACTGACCATCAAGGCCCCCAGATGGTACATCGCCTGATCTGTCGTTGCCCGGACCCCGTCAAGGAGCTCATCTGGCGCGAGGTCTTGAGGTATCTTCTGCTCCCATAGGGCTGTGGCTGCTTTGTATCTCGGGTGAGCCCCTTCCTGCCAGTATTCAACCCCTTTGCGCATCAGTTTCCCATACTTCGGCACCATATACCACATCATCCGCAACATCTGCTTGGGCGTGTAGCCGGCGCTCTGATAAGCATAGCCGTTGATGGTCAGCATCGTACCCGACGGAAGCGTTCCTTCCGGCGCTCCGAACATCTCAGCCATCAGGATATCCATCATCTGGTCGATCGCCGGCAGCCCAAGGGTTGTGTAGAGCGGCAGCAGTGGATCGGGCATCAGATCAACGATGCTCGTGCGCAGGTACTTCCCCTTCGGGTCAGGCAGGTGCCAGTCGACATCAGCTTGAGGCAGTGGCTCAACTGCAGGAGAGGCCAACGTTGTGATCGGTCGGGCCTGCACGATCGCGATTACCCCGTCAGCGATAGCGAATTCCACGTCACGTGGTGACTTGTAGAGCGCCTCTATCTCATCACCCCTACGGACCAGCGCGACGAGTTGCTCGGCGTTGAGGCTGGGTGCCCGCCGCAGATCGTCCGGCACAGGCTGCTCCTCCGTCCCGCCGTTCACACGTACGGTCATCACAGCCTTGTCTGCGATCTCCTGGGCGATCACCACACCCGTCGATTTCTCGACGGTGAAGGTATCCGGCGTCACCAGGCCACTCACAACAGCTTCGCCCAGCCCCCAGGAGGCATTGACCAATGCCTGATCGCGCCGTCCATTCATCGGATTGGCCGTGAAGAGAATTCCGGCAACCTCGGCCGGCACCAGCCGCTGGACAACCACGGCCAGACTCAGCTGCTCGGGACTCACCGCATGCCGGGCTCTGTAACCTATGGCACGCGCGGTCCAGAGTGAGGCCCAGCAGCGCCTGGTCGATGCCAGCACATCATCTACACCCGAGATATTCAGATAGGTGTCCTGCTGACCGGCAAACGAAAGATCCGGCAGATCCTCAGCCGTCGCTGAAGAGCGCACAGCGACCACCGGCATAGGGCCCGCCAGATCGGCGTACGCTTGCGCGATCGCAGCGGCGACGTCGGGCGGCATGGGGGCAGACTCAAAGGCCTTGCGGATAGCGTCCTCCGCTGCGGTCAGCGAGCTTAGCGTCTCTACGTCCACCTGATCAAGTGCCGTGCCTATCACCTCCGCCAGTTCATTAGCGGCGACAAATGCCCGATAGGCCTGCGTCGTGACGTGGAAGCCATCGGGCACGGGCAGGCGGGCCGCGACCATCTGTGCTAGCGCGGCACCTTTGCCGCCGACCGTGTCCAGATCCGCCTGTGAACTACCCAGCGCTAGAGTATACGTTTTCATTGCTTTCTCCTCCCACCAATCTCTCTCTCCACGGGCGTAACCGCAAGCTCAGTCTCGCCGGCAGTCGAAGCCGGCACTACCGAGACCAATGTCAGGTTCAGATCCCAGAGCCGATTCAGTACACCTCGCAACGTCGCCTGATCCATGGGACCCCTCAGCACCGTGATAGACGGCGTCTCCAGTCTGTGGACCACCTCCACGTCGTCGAGCCAGTCCGACCAGACGATACCCGATGCGCCCCCCACCGTGATCTCGAAAATCCCAGGTTCCTCGATGTCCATATGTGGTTCTCCTTCGCGTGAATGATCTCCTCACCTATATGATATGGATAGGATGGGGGAGACCGCATCCCCCAAGATGGGTGAATCGGGTGGGTGAATGCTCAGAGGATCCGGAACCCGGTCGGTGTCAGATCTTGGCTCCCCAACCATGCCGGGGAGCCGCTTCGCGACTACAGTAGCTCTAGGTCGCGTGCACGTCGCACAGCTTCATCGCGACTGTGGACCTGTAGTTTGCTGTAGATGTTCTTGATATGCGTCCGCACGGTGCTGGGGGCAACCACAAGACGCTCTGCAATCTCGGAGCTTGAGAGATGCGTGGGCAGCAGACGGAGGACGGCGTCCTCACGCTCGGTAAGCGATTCGGCCATGAACGAGAGATGAGCCGCTTGATGCTGAGGCTGAGGCACGCGCTCCGGCGTCGCGTCACCTACAGCGGCCTGAAGCGCCCGCGCGATGAACGCGGGCGCCTCACCCGCAGAGGACAACTGCCGCAGCAGCGGCACCAACTCCGGCCCTGCGCTCGCAAACCCCCGCAGATAGCCACTCGGCTCGGACAACTCCAGTGCCCGCTGCAAGCTTCGCAGCGCTGCAGCTCGATCTCCCAGGCGTGCCTGGGCCAACGCGTGCAGAGCCAGCACCTCGGCCAGGAAAAACACTCGCCCGCGAGCCTCCAGACGCTCCGCCGACCATTCGAGGGCAAGCTGCGCCTCAGTGTTGTGCCGCTCTGCCAGAAGCAGCCGCGCCACGGTAACCAGCTCATACTTGCGGATCCGGGATACAGGCCCCGTATCAGTGCCGCCGACATCGATAGCGTGCTCCACAGGCAGCAGCCCCTCCGATTCAGCCCATTGTCGCACTGGCGGCAGATGCCCTGCACTGACCCAGTGATCGGCAAACTCCAGCGCCACCATCCGATCATCGATATCGGTGGCATCAAAGGCCACGGCAAACCGTCTGGCCCGCTCCAGCAGCTCCATGGAGGCATCGTAGTCTCCCTCCGCCCGCCGCACCCGCGCCAGCAGGAGCACGCCATCCACAGCAAAGATCTCCCCCACCCTACTCCCGATCTCCATACCCTTCAGCGCATGCTCGGCGGCCCGCTGGATATCGCAACGCATCAACGCCACCGTTCCGAGACCGACAAGCGCTTGTCCCGCGACCGGCAGCAACTCCCCGGCAGCGTCACGTGCCAGGGCCACAGCCTGCTGGTACACATCCTCGGCCTCATTCAAGCGACCCTGTCGCAGACGTAGTTCAGCCAGGGATGACAGCGTCATCGCCGCCGCCATCACATTGCCCAGCGCGGCGTTCTTCTGAGCCACCTCCATCAGGAAGCTGCCACCGCTGAGGGGTTCATCCGAATCCAGACGATGCAGCGCCTGCAACACGCTGAGCATGCCGCGGAAAAGCACGTCATCCTCGGAAAGCTGGGTCTGAGCCACTTGCAGTTGTAGGGCCAACTCCGGCATCTGGCCTTGGTAGAGCGCCACCGCAGCTCGCAGCGCGGCCGTGCGGCCGGGCTGTCCTTCGGGAAGCGCATCGAGGTGATCCAGCCACACATCAATGTCCTCGCCGTACTGCCCGCTCCAGAAACGTGCCCACGCCACATAGATGGCCAGAGCCGGCCACCGCACGGCAGCGTCCTCGGGCAGCGACCCGACCCACGCAAGAAAAGTCATCAATTCGCTCCGCGCCAGTGTAGCCTCAGCAGCCTGTCCGATCAGGCCCGCAGCGCGATCATAGTCCTGCGCAGCCAACGCGTGATCGATGGCCTCCGCAGCCATCTGCTGCGCTGCATACCGCCGGCTGGCAGCGCTGTGCAGCGGCACGACCCACTCGGGATGTTGGCGCTGCAACCGCTGCCGGAGTAGGTCCGCGAACAGGCGGTGGTAACGAAACCATACCCGGCGCTCGTCAAGGGCCGTGATAAAGAGATTGGCGCGTTCGAGCGATTCCAGCACGGTCTGAGCTGATCCCGTTGCTCCGAGAAGGGCCTCACAGAGAGGGGCAGACATAGAATCCAAGACCGAGGTCCCCAGAAGAAACTGCTGAACATCAGGCTGTTGCTGCTCCCAGACCTCTTCCAGCAGATAGTCCATCACGTAGCGATGGCTGCCGGCAAATGCCTCAACAAAGGCAGCCGTGTCCTCGCGGCCCCGCATCGAAATCGCCGCCATCTGGAGGCCGACGATCCAACCTTCCGTACGGCGCGTCAACCGGGCCACATCTTGAGGTCGCAGCGTCAGCCCCATGACATCCGCAAGGAACGCCACGGCTTCTGCTTCCGTGAAGCGCAGATCGGCGGCGCGAAGCTCGACGAGGTGGCCGCGGCCTCGCAATCGCGCCAGGGGCAGCGGAGGATCTGCCCGTGTCGCGATCACCATGTGCAGATTGGGCGGCAGGTGATCCAGGAGGAACTCCACCGCGCTGTGGACCTGGGCCGAAGTGATAAGGTGGTAATCATCCAGCACGAGGAACCGATCGTCAGTCACACGATTCAGGGCGTTGATCAACGCCGTCAGAACCGTTTCCTGACGCGATGTCGCGGCGTCGTTCGGAAAGGCCAGGTTATGATCTGAGAGCTCGGTCTCGGTGTGGCCGAATGCCGCGATCAGGTAGCTGAGGAAGCGGGCCGGATCATTGTCCCCGTCATCGATCGACAGCCAGGCAACGGGCACATCCAATCCGTCCGCCCAGGCAGCGACGAGCGTCGTCTTGCCAAAACCTGCCGGCGCCGAAACCAGCGTCAGCCGCCGGCTCAGCCCGGAATCCAGCTGCGCCGCCAGTTGCCGGCGCTCTACCAGCTTGGGCTGGGTACGGGGGATCGTCATCTTTGTGCTCAACAGAAGGTCCATACTCGCTCACCAACAGTCGTGGAAGATAAGCCGGATCACATCATTCTCTCAGCCGAACACGCGAATAGTTGTCAGGTGCGCGGCCCCCAAAGTGACCATATATCGCCCCTGTCATCTGCGGACCGCGGGCGTCCCGCCCTCGGCGTCCTGTGATGTGTGCGCGCTCACATGAGCGCGCACACGGGCGATGGCAGGTGGGGCCTACCAACCTTGAGCTGGAAATCGATCAAGCAGGCCCGATGCTTGCATCAGCGCCTCGACCTCCTCGAGTTCCAGGGGCGCATCGACGGTCAGGTTCTCAATGCCCTCTTCTGTGACCACCACCGTATCCTCAACCCTGATATAGAGCTTCTCCTCGGGAACTCGCATTTGCGGGTCGAGGGCGAAGACCATGCCCGGCCTCAGCGGCTTGCCTCGGTAATGCCCCACGTCGTGCACGGCCATCCCCACACAGTGTGACATATGATAGGGAAACTCGAGCGCACGTCGCGCCGCCGCCTCATAGATCCCTTTCGAGAACCTGGTTCTCTCGACGACCTCTGCCATCTGGGCAGCGGCTTCCCGTTGGATCTGTGCGCCGGTGACGCCTGGGCGGATCAGGCGCAAGAGGACCTTGTGGTACTCAACCATAAATCCGTACAGCTCTCGCTGTACGGGTGAGTAGGTCCCGTTTACGGGCCACATGCGCCCGATGTCGCTCGTATAGTAGTGATAATCGGGCGCGCAGTCGACCAACACCAGGTCGCCGTCTTGCAGAGGACAGTTGTTGGCACTGTAATGCCCGTACCAGGCATTGGCGCCGCCGGCAATGATCGCCCGGTATCCGGCATCGCGCGCGCCGTTCACCAGGTACTGGTAGCGCATGATAGCGTCGATCTGGTATTCGAAGACACCCGGCTTGGTGCTGCGCATCGCCTCGATGCACCCCAGCGCGCTCAACTGACCTGCCTTGCGCAGCAAGGTGATCTCTTGATCGCTCTTGATCAGCCGCAGGTCGTCGAGCACGGGGCTCAGGTCCAGGATCTTCACCATCGGGCAGCGCGCGCGTAGCGTGGTGACAAAGTGACGGGTGCGATCCGGGCGCCCATCCCAGGGATCGGCAGTGACGTCCTGTTGAGCGCGCTGCAGGGTGTCCCAGCTCATTCCCGGGCCTTCGGCCTGCCGCATCGAGGTATAGAGAACCTGTACCCCTTCCAGGGACTGGGCGAGGAATTCAATCCCCAGCACCCGGTCGATCCCGGTCAGCTCACGGACCAGGTCAGCGTTATCGGCGGACAGAATCTCGCCCTCGCTCTCTCTGCGTTCTGCGCTCTGGTGAGGAAGAAAAAGCGTTGTTGTGTGGTTCTTGCCGTCCAGGCAAAGGTAAGCGTGGGGCACCTCGACGCCACAGAGATAGTAGAAGTCGTTATTCTGCCGAAAGCTGTCGTGACCCCGGTTCTTTGGGGAACCTCGAACCAGTGCGACTGCCTCAGGCCCGATCGCCTGAGTGACTCTTGCCCTGCGTGCCTGGAATTCATCCTTTGAGAAGTCCGTTTGGACCATGTGACCCTCCTATAGCTCGGTTCCCAATCCTTTTGCCAGCGCGTTGGTGTAGGCCAGTCGTGCGGTGGTCAGATCAAAGAGCGCCATACCCACCGCTTTGGAGAAGGTGGTGCCATAGGCACCTCTTTCCGGTGCTCTACCGGACCGGATGAAATGCCCCAGCGTCTCCAGCTGATCCTCTTGCAGGAGGCCCTTCTGCAGAGGCACCAGCAGCTCGCCGGACTCTTCCTTGGCAAAGTCGATATCGACCCAGACCTTTTCGACCAGCGAAAAGATGGCGTCCGGGTACTCGCGCACATCCGGCTCAAAGGAACCGATAGCGATGCAGTGCTTGCCCGCGAACAGCTCGGGATCGTCTGGAAAGATCGGCTCCCGAGCCGTCGTCGCCGCGATCACAATGTCCGAGGCCAGGAGTAGTGCTCTGGGCGAGTCGGAGATCTCGATCTCGATACCCGGGAGCGTTGTATGCAGCTTGCCGACCAATGGGGGGATCGCCGCAGGGTTGATGTCGTACAGCAGAATCTTGGAGATCTCCCGAGCAGCGCAGGCGTATAGCAGCTGGTAGTATCCCTGCACTCCGCAGCCGGCAAGTCCCACTGACCGGGCATCGGGCCTGGACAGGCGCGCGATGCTGACCCCAGTCACGGCGCCCGTTCTCATCGCTGTGATAGTCTTGCCGTCCATCAGCCCCAGGATCTCTGCAGTCGAGCGGTCATACAGAACCACGATCCCGTCGATGACCGGCCTGCCCCGTGCCTTGTTTCCCGGATAGACACTGACCAGCTTGGTCACGATACTGTCCATCGCCACACAGGGCATCAGCAGAAGCAGATTGTCCTCACCGCAGGACACCGCCATCCGCTCAGGCATCACGAACGCCCTGTCCTCATAGATGCGCAGCGCTTCTTCTACACACCCCACCACCTCTTTGATGGTCAGGGCTTCCATGATGTCACGCTCGTTCAGGAACAGCATGTTTTCTCCCTTTCTCAGCCCAATCCGCCCCTGTGGGCATTCTCCAGGAAGACCGCCAGCAGCTGGATCGTGCTCTCGATGTCCGCCTTGCTGCAGAGTTGGGCCGTCGAGTGCATATACCGTGTCGGTGGGCCGATCGTGCATACCCGTGCACCTGTCCTGTGCCGCTGAATGATCGAGGCATCGGTGCCGCCGCCCAGGTTCATCTGGTGCTTGATCCCGTTGTCCTCGGCGAGCTGGACCAAGAAACGGACCAGCTTGCGATCGCTGATGGTGCGACTGTCCATGATATAGATCCCTGTACCCGCCCCCATCGTGCAATGCCTGTCCTCGTCCTTTGCGTAGGGGACATCGGATGCCAGACTGCCATCGATCGCAATCCCGATGTCCGGGTCGATAGCATAGGCCGCCGTGGGCACACCGCGAAGACCCACCTCCTCCTGAACGGTGGCAACTGCATAGATGTCCACCTGGCACTCGGGAACTCGTTTCATCGCTTCGAGCATAGCATACACACCGACGCGGTCGTCGAAATTCCTTCCGGCAACGACCTTGTCATTTAGCTCTTCGAACGATTGTGCCAGGCTGATCACATCGCCGATGGCGACGACGGTGGATATCTCGTCCTTGCTCAATCCGGCATCGATGACCAGGTCTTTGATATCGAGTACTTTTCCATGGTCTCCGTCCCTCAGAATCCAGTTCGGTTGGGGTGCGATCACCCCTTTGACATCGTGCTCGCCGTGAATGATCACTCTCTGAGCGATCAGTGTCCTGGGATCAAAGCCTCCAACAGGTATGAAGCGGACAAAGCCCTCTCGATCAATGTGCTTCACCATAAGGCCGATCTCGTCCATATGCGCAGCCAGCATCACCTTTGGTGGGACAACGCCGTCTGTGGGGCCGGCAGCCCGTCTGATGCCGATGACGTTGCCGATCCTGTCGACCTGCACCTCATCACAGACCTGCTCCAGTTCTGCGATGACGACCTTGCGGACCCGTTCCTCAAATCCCGACACTCCCGGTGTATCACTCAGCACTCTCAACAGTCCCATTCAACCGCCTCCTTGAGTGTGTCGGCTCAGCCTCTTTTCGATTTCTTTCGATGTCTCCGTGATCGACAGCCCCCCCAGAGCTGTGCAGCGCAGCGCACTGGGCAGGCTCTTGCCGACCCGCAGCATCGTCTCGATCACCTCATCCAGCGGAACGACGGCGTCGAATCCGGCCAACGCCATGTTGGCGCAGGCCAGCGCGTTGCCGGCGGCCATCACGTTTCTTCCGAGGCAGGGTACCTCGACTCGGTTAGCAACCGGATCGCAGATCAAGCCCAGGATGTTCTGCAATGCCATCGACGCTGCGCTCACCGCCTGCTCCATCGTCCCGTGGGCCAGTGTGACCAACGCCGCGGCGGCCATCGTCGATCCCGCTCCGCACTCGGCCTGGCAGCCGGCGACCTCGGCCGCAAATGTGGCCCGGGCGGCGACAAAGACGCCGATCAGGCCCGCGGCCAGCATAGCCTTGACCGTTTCGTCAGACGAGAGGCCCATTGCGCTCGATGCACCAATACACGCCCCTGGTAACCCGCCGCAGGCGCCGGCCGTCGGCGCGGCAACGATCACGCCCATCGCGCTCTTCACCTCCATCAGGGCCGTGATGTAGAGGATCATCTGATTCAAGATGCCACCGTCGAGCAGCCGACCGCCCTCCATCTCCGCTTTGAAAGCACCGGACTGAGGTCCCAGGATCCGGTCCGCATACTCTGTGCCCTCGATGCCCTGCTGAATGGATCTCTGGATGATGCGAACGAGATCCTGCATCTTGTGGAGAACCTGCTCGTGAGAGAGATTTCCCCTCGCGCTCTCATAGTGGAGGGCCAATTCCCACAGGTCGAGCTCTTTGCCCGCGTTGTAGGCGACCATTTCGGCGCAGGTGATGAACGGGACGCTGAGGTCTTTGCGGGACAGCACCGGCAGCACCGGCGCCAGCGTCCTGATCTGATGGATGCCGTATTCTGCGCCAATCCGTAGGAGGAAGTCCTGTGCCAAATGCCGTTGTGCCTTGATCTCGACGAACTGGATCCCCTTGCCCTGATGGAACAGCACCACGTCGACGTCCGCCTGCTCTTCCAGGGCGCGGGCCAGCCGGTCGCCGCCGGCATCCGTGTATACCAGCGTCTCATGATAGTCACCTCGCATCGACACCCGGGCGCCGTCGATCTCGACGATCTCGATCATCCCGCCACCCGTGGAGATGGCCGTCACGCGGTGCACCGCCCTCGCGTTCTTCAGCGTCAGCTTGTAGGTGTTGGGATGCGTTGCACCGAGGTCCGTGATCTGGATCTCCACCACGATCCCGGCATCCCGGACAGTCTGGATCGATGCGACCAGCCTCTCATCCGTCGCGTCCCAGCCCATTAGGCCGCCGCATAACCCCATGTCCGAGCCCTGGCTCTCGTGCGTCGTCGCCAGCGAACCGGTCGTGTCGAATTCGACGAGCACCTCTTGCAGGTCGCCGTCCATCAAGTCGCGGGCCAACCTGCCGATCCGAAGCGCCGCAGCGCAGTGCGAACTGGACGGCCCCCTCATCACCGGCCCGATCGCCTCATTGAAGATGCTGGGATAGTCTCGGGCAGCGGGTCGGGCGTCTTGCTCATCCATATCAGGTCACCTCACACTGTGTCTGTGGATAGTGGTTCCTCAAGGTCCAGGTGCGGCGCCTGCGCGCAAGGTGCCCATAGCGACCAAGGACGCCGACGCAATGCCGATCGAGCGCCACCCGCGGGAGTTTGGGGCGCCTCCTGGGTCTCCCTCTAGGTGGTCGACAGACGACGGCGCAGACTGCGCCAAGTATCGTCCAGACGATCCTGATCAGCACTGTACAGCTCCTCCGGCACGTCACCGATGCGTGTGTCGATATCGATGACGGCCTCCCGCAGCAGTTGTATATCCGCCTGCGCCCTCAGGAGCTCACCAGGCAGCCGTTGCAGTGCCATCAGCGTCACGACCATCAGCCTGAATGCCACCGGCAGCGCAGCGGGCGCCGCATCCACCAGATCGAGGATATGCTGCAGCGCTATCTGATGCTGCCGCACGGCGACCCATGTGACGCAGCATTGTGCCAGGTCGTGCTGTATCTCCTCGGATGCGCCTTCCGCACCCGAACTGAGCAACTCGCCCGCGAGATCCCGCCAGAGCTCTGTCACGGCATCGGCGAAGAGCGCCTCAATATCGCTCAGCTCTTTCCCGGTCGCCTCCGGCTCTGTCACGCCGTCAGTCGTTGCGCAGTTGCCGGAGAGCAGTCTGTCGGCCCCGGTCACAACCACGTGACCGTCGACCAGCACGTCTGTACTGTGCAGATCTCCTACTCGGATCGCGATCACTGCCGGGTATCCCTGCGGCGTGGAGAGCCCGTGCAGTCCCTCGACCAGCGGCGCAGGAGGATGCAGTTCCTGTGCGTCGTCAGTACGCTCGGTCCCCCACCCAATCACAGTGATCACGCTGCGCGCCGCCAACGCCTCCAGCAGACTGACAAACTCATCGGCAACCACATCCGGGCTGCTCCAGGGCGAACAGACCAAGACCGTGTGTTGGGCGTCTCCGAGCGCCTGCATCAGGCGTGGTCGGAGCCCGTCTTCGCCTTGCAGATCCCTGTTGGGCGACTGTGATTCCTGGGCGACCACGGTGACCTTCTCCTCCGCACTCTGTTCCTGGGGCGCCGGCATCTGATGCACATCCGGCTCGGCAGTTGCTTCTGCCGGTTCCTCCCGTCTCTCACCGGCCTCATCGTCAGGAGGCAGCGGAAGGAGATCCTCCTCCACCGGCACAAGATCGCGCAGGGTCACCTTCCCTGCATCCACCCACCCCTGGAGCACCATCTCAATGGCGAAATCCCGCCTGCCTGATGCCGGGTCGACCACGCGCAGGGCGACGCTGTCCTCCTGACCGGCGGGCGCCACCCTGTCCTGAGCGATCAGCAGCCCCACCGGCGCGACGCCGGTGGCTGAGAGACGCCAGTTGCGCACATCGTGGATCACCTTGCCCTCATCCGGCTGGTGGTGCCCCAGTCCGGCCCCCACAGTGACGGAGATGATGCGCTGTACATCGGTGATGACCCGCGCGAGAGCCGCCATCTGTTCGTCCTCATCCTCAAAGCTGCATCCGGGCAGGATCGCGTCCGGGGCAGGGCTGCGGGGGATCCGGCCGGCGGTGACAAGAGCATCGGAGACAAACCAGTAGCGGAGGTCAAGCTCTTCCTCAAGCGAGGCCGGCGGAAGCTGCCCTTGCAGATAGAACTCACGACCGCGATCGGTCAGAGTAAGCGTCTCGCCCACACCTAACGCAACGGCCTGCATCGCGTCCAGTTTCTGCCACGATGCCTCCACAAAGAGCGGATCCAGGCCCAGCATCGTCGCCAGCCCACCCAGCGTCGGCCTCGCGTGCAGTTCGTGGGCGGCACGCATGATGAACTCCTCCAGGATGTTGAACTGGCGATCCGCCAGTATCTCGATGGTGGCGTGGACATCCGCATAGGGCACCGTGTAGACCCTGGCGGAGATGACTCGGAGCCCGGTCTCCTCTGCCTCGACCGCCTCAACCACCTCTGTCAGGCGGGGATCAACGTGTGATGAAGTCTGAGACATTCAGATCGCCTCCACTCCGGCTCACCACCTCGGCAACCCTGCCATACCGTTCCGTGGCGCGAGCAGCGGCTGCCTGCCGGCTGAACAGCTCGCGGCTACCGACGATCACCAGAAGCTCCTGCGCCCGCGAGAAGGCCACATTGATACGCTCCAGGGCCCTCGCAAAGCCGATGTCGCGCCGTGAGTTGTTGCACACCAGACTCACGATGATCACCGGCTTCTCCATCCCCTGGAAGCGGTCGACGGTGCCCAGACGCACGTCAAGATGCTCATACTGCTGCTCCCCGGACCTATCCAGCAGCCGCCCCCGCAACGCCCGCTCCTGGGCCGCGTAGAAGGTGATGACGCCGATCTCCTTGGGCGGGCGATCGTCCGCCGTCTGACTCCAGAGCTCGTTGATTCCGTCGACAAGATTGCCGATGATCTCCACCTCTTTGTCGTTGCGCCGGCTGGTGCCCACGCGGGTCTCATAGAAGGGGCCGGACCAGGGCGTGGGGATCCAGGCGATATGTGTGGACGTGGGGATCAGCGGCTCCAGGTGATGCGCGCGGCTGGTGTCCGGCGACTCAATCCGGCAAACGAGCTTCTCGTTGTAGAACTGGTTGATCGCATCCATAATCTGCGGGTGCATGCGATACTGGTCGGTCAGCCACGACTTGAGCTGCACCGGTGACCGCTCGAAGAGGTCCCGGAATAGTGAGCGTTCCAGATGTGCGAGATCCCGCGCCCCGACCTCCAACGATTCGGCAAGGTCCTGTAGCGCATCAGGGCCGACCATCGGCGGAAGCTGGCGGCTGTCGCCGACCAGGACGACCTTGGCGCCCTTCAACATCGGCAGGAGCAGCTCCGGTGGGGTCGCCTTGCTCACTTCGTCGATGATCACCGTGTCGAAGTCGCGGTACCGCTCGGAGAATGCCCGGCTCCCGGCGTGCACGCAGGTGAGGCCGATGACATTGGCGTTGTCGATGTAGATCTGGCGCAGATCGGCCTCGTCGCGCTGGTCGCGCGACGCCACCCGGCTCACCCAATCCGAGATGAAGCCCGTGTAGCTGTCGAGGTACGTCTGCAGCGCCTCCCGCTCATCCGCCCAGAGCTCGCACTGCTTGCGTACAAGCCCCAGCGTCGCCGATGAAGTGATGCTCTGGGTCTCGGGCCGGACGGCTTCCGGCAGCGTCTCGTAGGCAGCCAGCCATGCCTGGCGCGCTCCGGCGTAGGCGTCCTCCAGCTCGGCCAACGCCGCCTCGGTCTGCGACAGGTCCTCGGTTGCGGTTGCGGCACCGGCTTCAACCGCCGCATACTCCGTCTCGGCGCTCGCCAGGGCCGCTTCGCCCTGCTGTATCCAGCTTGCCAACACCGCGTCGGGATCAAAAGCTACCACCGCCGCTTTCAGATCCGCACGCGCCGTCGCCAGCGTCTCCTGCGCCGCCAGCCAATCGCGCTCCCACACCTCACGTGTGACAGACACAGCGTCCGCAGCGACCTGACGAAGCCGTTGAAACGGCAGAAGATCCCACGCGCCGCCCAGATTCGCGGCGGTTTCGATCCGCCCGCCAGCCACTGCCTTGTCCCGAGCTAATCGCTCCAGAGCCGCATCCTCCGCGGTGTGATCAGTCGGCATCTCCGCCAACTCCTGCTCAATACCGGCGCTCTCCTCGCGCAACATCTGCACCGTGACGGTCAGACGGTGCTGTTGGGCGATCAGGGTCGCCCTCAAGTTCGCCGCGAGCGCCGCGGCAAGCCGCCTGACAATGCTCTGGAACTCCTCGGCTTGAACGCCGGTAGCATGTGACAGTGCCAACCGGCTGGCCCGCAGATCCGTGGCCATCCCGCGCAGCCCCACAATGTTCGCCGCCACCCGCGCCTCGGGGATGCGCTGCCGCGGATCCGACGACATCGCGAGCGTCAACGTGCTCTGCAGAAACGGGCGCAAACCGCTCTCGGCCTCACGCACCGGACGGAGGATCCCATCCTCACCGATGGCAACGAGATTGGACAACCCCGACTCACGCCATCTCGGCGGCCCCTGTTCCGCCGCCGCCAGCACAGCAGGCGAGACCTGGGGCAGCAGCCGGCCCAGACACCGGTCAATCTGCGACACCATCCGCCCCAGGGTGTCCGCCGCGTCGCGCTCCTGCCGGGCCTTAGCAGCCACGCCCCGCAGGCTGGGCAGACGTTGCCCCTCCACCGCGGTTTCCCAGATCTCGCGTCGCACACCGGGCTGGAAGCCCTGCGGCACCTCTGAGACCTGGCCCTCCGCAGTGGCCCGCCGCAGCAGCCAGGTCAATATCTCCCGATGCACCCGTCCCATACCACGCTTCAGCACCTCAAAATCATCGAGCGCAGCCTGATGACGTGCAATCGTCGCCTGCATCTCGGCCATCCGGGCGCGCCCGCCGGACAGGGTCATCCTGCGAGCACGTTGGTGATCGAGCATGGGCTGTTCACGCGCGACCAACGCATACCACTCCTCACACCGCGCTTCCAGCGCCTTAACCCTTGGTGCGGCATCAGCCGCCCGGGCCGCAATCGTGGACGCCCTCTCAGTTGCCGCAACGCCCCTCCGCACATAGCCTGTGAAGACGCGACCATCGAGCGCGTCAGGATCAGGTACCTCCCCACCCCGGAGCCCGTCGTCGGGCACGCCCACGGGCGCGCCCGCTGCCCCCTGTACAGGCACGAGCCAGGCCTCAACAGCCTGCTCCAACGCCTGCAGTGTCTGCATCCCCTCGCGCACAGCAGGTTCCCAGATGCGTGCCCAGGCGTCCGCACTACGGTTAGGTTGCGCTGCTGCATCCAACGACACCTCACCCGCAGTCCCCGCGGCAACCATACGCAGGTCTGCCAAGAACTGCCCAGTCTCCTGTAGTTCCGTCCGCAGCGCCTGCGACGAGGACAATAACAACATGGCCGTCTGGTGCGCGCGCTTGGCCTGCCTGACAGCGGCTTTGAGTGGCCGGGCCTCGCTGCCATACCGGGCTCTGGCCACATCGAATGCGTCGACCGCCGCACGCAGATCCACAGTGCGCTCAAGCTCATCCAACCGGCTGTGTCGCGTGTCCAGATCCCCGCGACACTCCTTCGCCACCTTGTCGAGCCAGGTGCCGATGACGTAGTCCTCCAGATAGGGCTGCCCCTCCTCCTCCACCCGCTCGGCCCGCCCGCGCCGCAGCGCACGGATCGAAGGATGGTGCACCAGACGGCTCATCGCGTGGTCCACCGCAAGATTCGCCTGGGACGCGACCATCGTCCGGCCTCCGCGCATGGCCACCTGGTAACAGATCTCGGCAATGACCGTGGTCTTGCCGGTGCCCGGCGGCCCCTGAATCAGATAGAGATCGGGCGCATTGAGAGCCCCCTCCACGGCGCGTAGCTGACCCTCGTTGAGCCGCGGCTGGAGCAGTTCGTCGTGGGACAGATGGATGGCGGTCTGAGGATTCGGCAGCCCGGCCTCATTGGCATCGAAAAGGAAATCGCCCAACCGGGGGTTCTTGCTGCGACCGCGCAGCAGCGACTCCAGTCCCCAGCGCAGCCGCCGCACCTGCGCCAGCTCGCCGAGCGCCTTGTAGGCCAGACGCCCCTTCTTCGGCAGCGCCGACTGGCCCGCGGCAATCTGTGCCGCGACACGCTTGTCCAGAGCCACGATCAGTCGGGTGCCCTGAAGCCCCGTGATCGCGCCGATGACCTGGCTTCTGTCCCTGGCATTTTGGTGACTCTCGCTGCGCGCACCGTCCAGAGCACGTTCGATGCCCTCAGCGTCAGGTGTCCGGTCGAGATGGATATGTTCCTTCGCAGCAGCGCGCACCTTGCGGCGATCGAAGCCCCCCGGCACGGTCACCTCGAAGCGGACCGTACGTCCGATCGCTTCCAGCTGGTAGCCGGTGTAGTTGAGCGCGAAGGTCTTGGCCTCGGCCAGCTCCTCGGAGATCTTGAGGAAGCGCTCCCAGTCACCCAGCAGCATGCGGACCCGGTTGCGGGGCAACCTCCGCGGGGGAAGCGTCCGGATCAAGGCCAGCACGTCTTCAGGGACGCCGGAGGCGTGGCGCCCTCCCCAATCAAAGACGACGTCACCGGAGACCGTGTCCGTCAGCGACTCGACCGACCAGGGGGGAAGGGCGACCAGATCGATGACCAGGAAATCGGAGCCGGCCTGCCCATCGCGGCGCGGCTTGCTCGTGCCCATCAGCACCAGTGTCCAGTTCTTCAGCCGCTGCAGCACAGCAGCATTGTCCACGGCTGTGGCCGCAGCTGCGGCCGCGCCCTCACCGCGAGAGGAGAGCCAGAGGTTGACCATCGTGTCACCCTCGCGGCCCTGGCCACCGTTCTGCAGATCAAACCGGTAGCGCCCGCGACGGCCGCCGTCGTCGCCATAGCCGAAGAGACGGTGCAGCAGCAACGTGGCCTCACCCCGGAGATCAGCATCCTCCAGAAGCTGCTCGCCGGCATCAGCACTGAGCAGCTGCACGACGCTCCGCGCCGCGCGGTTCGTCAATGCCAGTGACAGGGCGAACACCGGGATCCCGGCGTTCTTGACAAGATCGGACATGATGACGCTATACCTTTACCTGGTGCTCAAGATTTCCATCAGTGCAGCCTACTCTACCACAATAGCAGTGATTTCATAAGGGGGGGGACACTTCGATCGCGTTCCCATTTAGCTTGGCTCAGCCAGGTGAAGTGAAACACTGGCAAGGCCATCATCCTGACCACCGCCATCGCGCGAGCTGCACGGCTCAGGCTGCAGAAACCCGTTAGTGGTGTCATCCTGAGCGGCTTGACGAGGCTCCCACAGTCCCTCGGCAAGAGAGCGAAGGATCTTGTCCTGGGAATCGCAGGCTGGTCGCCGACCACGTGTCATTGGTCGCGGCGGCGCCAGTCAAACCACAGGAGGCTGCCACCGCCAGTGCGGCATACCAGCCCCAGAACGCCCCAGAGACAGATCCCGGGCCAAGAAACAGCACCCCGCCAATGGTGCCTCCAACAGCTCTTTCCTGTCCGGGAACCCGATTATGAGCTTTCAGTAACTAACCGAGTAACGCGAGAGCATCGCGCTGGCCCGAGCCGCACGGGGACTTCATCCCCGTGCTTGCGTCAGCAGACTGACGTGAGCTACACCCGATGAATCGGGTTCTCAGCTGGAAATGGCGGCCTCAGACCCCATTGATGGGATGCTGCCATCGAGCCCGGCAATTTCATCGCCGGGCGGCTCAGCAAGGTGCGCCCTGGAGATGTTGCCAAGCTAATCTGCCAATCTTCACCATCGGGTGCTGCTGCCTAGCACGTGGACTTCATCCACGTGCGACTCGATCAACCAAGATGCGACCGCGTGACCAAGTCAACCTCTCAAAGTCCACCATCGGGTACAACCATGATACCTGGTAGCTTCACCGCCAAGCGGGCGTGGTACCAACGACCCGGGTGCGCCCCCGAAAGTTCAGGAAGCACACTGCGCCGCGTACTGGTGCGCGGCGCCCGGATGCGCTTAGCAGCCGCTCCGCAGCTGCGCGATAGCGCGCCACTTGCTCACCATAGTCCGTGCTCTGCATCACTGTATCCAGTGCAGCCTCATCTTTGATAGTGTCGGTCTTGAACTCCACCAGGACCCAACCATCGTCGGTCCGGTAGAGCGCATCGATCACGCCGCTGTCGAGTTTGCCTTTATCGTCAAGAATGCTGTAGGGCACCTCGTGCAGCCGCCGTGGGGCCGACGCCATCTCCTCGTACAGCGACGAGTCCTGGAAATGCACCAGCATCCGCGCTGCGCGCCGCACCGCATCCGTGACTTGGTCATCGTTGGTCAGCCCGCACGAAAATGCTTCCGCCTCAGCCAGATCGTTGAATCTCCGCCGTGCGGCAGCCCGATCCACCTGCTGCCCCGGTGCAATGTCTCCCGAAGTGAGATTCCCACCATCACCATCGGGGAACATCCACGCGCCCAGCGCCATATGGACGATCTGGCCCACCACCCAAGCAGGGGCTCTGGCCCGGTCCGTCCGCGGCACGACGCGCCAAACGCGGCGCGGGGGATCGCGCTCCGCGTCCTCAACCGCACCATCCAGCTGCAGCTTGGCTGCCCCAACCGGGGCCAGCATGTCCGGGTCGGGCATGCCGGCAGCCGCGTCACATGGAGGCGCTGCAGCCTGGCCGATCTCGCTGCTGGGTAACGCCGCCTCGGGCTCGTAGATCGCGCACGCGACCTCCTGCCCGCCGAGATCGCACGTGAAGCTGTGGATGCGATCCCCATCAGCGTTGATTCGCGGCGCGGCCCCCTTCAGGTCCATCGCCGCCCCCAGGCTGTCCAGCCACCCGCGGGTGCTCAGCATGCCTCTGGAGGAAGCACCAACCGTCCCACTGATCAGCAGCATCTCGCGCGCCCGCGTGGCCGCGACGTAGAGCAAACGCGCCGTCTCGGCGGCTTGTTGGTCCCCTTCCCGCGCCTGTGCCCAGCGATAGGCAGCCGAGGTGACCGGCAGGACCTTGTGGCTCTCCTCGCCAACGGCAAGCTCCGCTTTCAGTGGCGGCACCACGCCCAACGTCGCGTCGATCAGGACCCCGCTGCTCTGCGGATCGCCGTGCGCCGCATCGCCGATCACCACCACCGGGAACTCCAGACCCTTGGCCTGGTGCACGCTCATGATCTGCACCGCCCCGGCGGCCAGCACCCGCGCCTCACCTTCCCGCGAGGCCACGTCGCGCAGCTCCGCCATATAGGCGGCAAACGCGCTCACGCCGACAATCTCGCTGGCATGGGCATCGGCCAGCAGCTTGGCGACGTTCCCGGACGCCCGCGCTTGGCCCGCCCGCAGCAAAGCTGCCTGGTACGAGGTCGCATCCAGGAAAGCCTTGAGTACGGCGGCGACCGGCACCCGGCCCACCAACGCGTGCAGCCGAGCAATCAGGTCGCGGCTCTCCATCGCCGTGGCTGCCTCACCCTCAAGATAAGTCAGATCATCCTGCAGCAGCGTTCCCCACAGGGACGCGGTCGGACGTGATCGCTGGGCCTGGCGCAGATGGTAGAGTGCCATATCCGAGAGCCCGCAGACCGGCGACCGCAGCAGTCCCGCCAGGGCCAGATCGTCGGTGGGGTCAGCCAACGCCTGCAGCGCGTTGAGCAGATCGCGCACCTCTGGCCGGTCGTAGAAACCCCGTCCCGAGATGGTGAGGTAGGGAATGCCGGCGAGCTCCAGCGCGTCCTCATAGGCCGCGAAAGAGCTGGAAGCGCGGCAGAGGATGGCGATATCGCCGTAGTTGAGGGGGCGGGACACGGACTGCCCGGTCTCCTCATCCCGGTCCTCAACCGCCACATCGCCACCGGCAACCAAATCTGCGAACCGCCCGGCCAGTATCCGCGCGGCACGATCCAGCGCACCGTCGTTCTTGCTCCCCACAGCCAGATACAGCTCCGTATACGGCGGTTCGAGCCCGGCGGCGGGTGTCGTGCGATAGTGCTGCAGCGCTGCGAAGGGCTCGACGTACGGCCGGTCCGGATCTTCCTGCTCGCCCAAGACGGGCTGCAGAAGCGTGTTCAGGCTCTCCACCAGCGCTGCGTGCGCCCGGTAGGAGGTGGCCAGCTCCAGCTCCAGCCCCCGTCCCGCAATCGCCTGCCGCTCCTCACGAAAGACGCTGACGTCGGCGCCCCGGAAGCGGTAGATCGACTGCTTGCCGTCCCCCACAATGAACAACTTCCCCGCATCACCGTTGAGCGCCTTGAACAGATCACGCTGGCGCCCATTGGTATCCTGGAACTCATCCACCAACAGCGCCTGGACCCTGCCTTGCCAATACGCGCGCACGTCGGGGTGCTCCTGGAGTAGCTTCAACGCCATCGCCTCCAGGTCGTCGAAATCCAGGGCGCGCCGCGCCTGCTTGGCCGACGTGTAGCCGGTCAGAGCGCGGTCAAAGACGCGCAACAGCGCGGGAACGACCACCTGTGCCGATCGCCGGTCGAGATCCAGGTTGATACCGCCGCCGACCACAGGCTTCACCTGCGCATCGTAGCGCACCTGCAGCGCCTTGATGACGGGCTTCGGATCGGCGGGCGCCCAATTCCTCTTGGCCCCCTTCTGCTTGAGGTTTTCGCGCAGCGGCGCCAGGTGCCGCGAGATCGTGCCCCAGTCGTCCCGTGTGCCGACGGCACGCGCCGCCTCAATCGCATCCCAGTGCGCCAGCAGCGCGCGGAAGCCCGGGACCAGACCATCGCCGGCGCTCTCGGCGCGCGCCAGCGTGCCGTCGGCACGCCAGGTAAGCATATCCGCGAAGCCTGCGCGGACCTCGGGATCGTCCAGGAAGGCGCGCAGCGGCCCGACCAGATGCGGCCACCACGTTGTCCAGAGATCGCCTTGGGCGCCGGCCATCCTGGCACGAGCATCGGCCACATCCAGCCGTTGGCTGAGCAGCCGCGCCACGATGGTGCCGAGAGCGCGCGCGCCGAAGTCGGCGAAGAGGTGCACCGTCTCGGCATCGTCCGCGGCCCACGCCAGCGCGACATCCACCGCTTGCGCTCGCAGCAGCGCGATCTGACCCTCGTCGAGCATATCAAAGCGCGGATCCAGGCCAGACTCACCGCTGCCGGCCTCAACGGGATGGTGGCGCAGGAGTTCGGCGCACAGGCCGTGGATCGTACCGATGCGGGCACCATCCAACTGCTCGTAGATGTCGCGCCAGAACACGAGGTCCGCCGCGGCAAGCCCCGGCGTCTCCAGATAGCGCCGCACCTCCTCGCGCACGCGGTTGCGCATCTCGCGCGCCGCCTTCTTGGTGAAGGTGATCGCCACGATCGAGCGCAAGGGGAGCCCGTCGACCAGCAGCGACAGATAACGGGCAACCAGCGTCCTCGTTTTGCCGGCCCCGGCCCCCGCCGTCACAGCGACGTCCTGCCCGCGGGCGACCACCGCCGGCGCCTGCTCCTCACTGGGAGAGAGCTGTGCGACAATCGGGTGCAACTCCGTAAGGAGCGTCATCCTATCCCCACCTCGGCGCCGTGTAGTGCCGGCAGAAGGCAGCCGCCGGGCAATAGTCGGGACAGCCGCCGTCGGGCGCCTTGGGCACAAAGTGCCCGGCTCGAGCTCCGCGCACAGCCTGCCACGCCATCGCCACAGCGCAGTCAATGGCAGCCGCAGGACCGGTGCCCTCGTCCGAACGGAACCGCGCCATCGTAAAGGAGCTAGGCTCAGCCTGCCGCACGTGCCAATAGAAGCCCTCAACGACCTCGCCGAGGTGCAGCGCCTCCTGCACCGCCAACGCGTAGAGCGGCAGCTGCAGCTTCTTCCCCTTCCGCACCGCCGCAGGTGTGTAAGAAGACTTCCCCGCGGTCTTGTAATCAATGATCCGCAGGCTGCCGTTGGGTGCACGATCCACGCGGTCGATCAGGCCCCGCAGACGGAAGCTGTCCCCGGCATCGTCTCGG
>Ga0209121_10001111_pt1 | contig 28114 bp, 24 predicted proteins | sample Cruoilmetagenom3_FD_187292 | JGI IMG/M metagenome (GOLD analysis project Ga0209121, IMG submission 187292) | Oil polluted marine microbial communities from Coal Oil Point, Santa Barbara, California, USA - Sample 3 (SPAdes) (version 2) | ecosystem: Environmental > Aquatic > Marine > Oil seeps ...
GCATTTGCTACCTGAGACCGGACTCTTGAACGAGACGATGTTCCGCACCATGGCCCACGCCCACAGCGCAATCCGCGCATGGGCAGCCGACTTCAACGACGAAAGACCCCATTCAGCCCTCGGCCATGAGACGCCCAAAGCGTTTGCCAAACGTCTGTTCACCGCAACCGACAGCCCCGCTGCGCCACCTGAAGGCTCCGCGCATCTGTCGGTTGCTCCACCTGCGCCAGCCGGCGTGTCAATCCAAAGAGCTCCGGTCCCGGCCGGAAGAAGATCCCGTGGCAGCTCAGCGGCAAAACCTCGGTCTATGCCTCGGTGAGGTACAACAGCTTCCCGCCGCTCGACGTGATGGTGCTCTCAACGCGGGCGGGGGCAGACGGCATTTCGAAATGCCGTGGGCGCGCGCTTTCGAAAGCGCGTTGCCCCGGCCCTTTTGCCGCACCCTCTGGCTCGCTCGGGGGAAATCCCGTATGCGCAAGGCAGCGAGACGACCCCGGGGGCGCCGATGACCACGATCCAGGACCACGAGCTGCGCTACGCGCTGGCCAACGAGTTGCATGCGCGCCCGTTCCCCGCGCTCGCCGCGCCCTGTTTCGCAGCCTTCGTGGCGATCAAGCGTCCCTCGGACGCGGCGGGGCGCGACCGGGCCGAGGATGTCGCCCATCTCGTCGGCCTGCTTGATCGGTTCGGCGCGCCGCACCCGCCCGAAGGGGCCAACCATTACTTCGGCGTGATCGGTAGGTACCGGCTGAAATGGGAGCAGCACACCGAGTTCGTTACTTACACGATCTTCGGCGATGGCAATGCCGACAGGCCGTTCGACCCGAAGGTATTCGACGTCTTTCCCGCCGACTGGCTCGCGGCGGCGCCCGGCGTGCGGGTGACGTCGGCGCTGATCCGGGTCGAACAGATGCCCGCCCCCGAGGAGATGCGCGCGAAGATCGACAAATGGTTCGTGCCCGAAAGCGTCGCGGCGTCGGACGTGCTCGACAAGGCGGCCGTTGTCGCGGGCGATTTTCGTATCGACGAGGGCGGGCACATGCGGTTTGCGGTCTTCGCAGGCGCGGATATTTCCGAGCGCCGGGTCGGCCGGGTGGTGACACGGATCGCCGAGATCGAGACCTATAAGGCGATGTCCATGCTGGGGCTCGCGCGGGCGCGCAGAATCCAGGCGCGGCTTGGCGACATCGAGGACGAGCTTTCGGCGCTGGTGCGCGGCCTCGGTGCTGCGCGCGACCAGCACGAGGCGCAGCTCGGTGAACTTCTGCACCTTGCCGCCGAGCTTGAAAGCCTGAACGCCGAGACCTCGTTCCGGTTCGGCGCCACCGGGGCCTACGAGGCGATCGTGGCCGACCGGATCCGGGTGCTGCGCGAGGAGCGCTGGAACGGACGGCAGACGCTCCTTGAATTCATGATGCGCCGCTTCGACCCGGCGATGCGCACGGTGAAATCGGTCGAGCGCCAGATCGACGACATGGCGCAGCGCGCCGCGCGCGCCGCCGAGCTTCTGCGCACCAGGGTCGATGTCGAACGGTCAGCGCAGAACCAGAAACTGCTCGAAAGCATGGACCGGCGTGCCGACCTACAGCTCAGGTTGCAGGAGACGGTCGAAGGGCTTTCGGTCGTCGCGATCAGCTATTACGCGGTGTCGCTGCTCGGCTACCTGGTCGAGCCCCTCGCCTACAAGCTTGGCATCGACAAGCTCTGGGCCAAGGCCGCGCTGGTGATCCCGGTGGTGCTCGTTGTCTGGTTGATGGGGCGGTTGGTGCGAAAGAAACTCGTTCACAAGTAGCGCGGGGGAAAACCCTTCGAAGGGTTTTGTCCAAGGCTTTTGAAAAAGCCTTCCGGACGCGTTTTCGAAAACGCGTCTCCTTGACCCGGCTGCGGCTGCGGGGCAGGCTCGCCGCATGCATAACCTGACCGCCCTCGACATCCTCGCGAAGCTCGTGAGCTTTCCGACCGTGAGCAACACCTCCAACCTCGCCCTTGTCGATTGGGTGGAGGACTATCTTGCCGCCCACGGGGTGCGCGCGCACCGGATCTACAACGACGAGGGCACCAAGGCAGCGCTCTACGCCAATGTCGGCCCCGAGGTGGAGGGCGGCGTGGTGCTTTCGGGCCATACCGACGTTGTGCCCGTCGAGGGCCAGCCGTGGGATACCGACCCGTTCACGCTGACGCAGAAGGACGGGCGCCTCTACGGGCGCGGGACCTGCGACATGAAAGGCTTCGACGCGATCGCGCTTGCGGCGGTGCCGAAGGCGCTGAAGGCGGGCGTGCGGCGCCCGTTGCAGATCGCGCTCTCCTATGACGAGGAGGTGGGATGCCTCGGCGCGCCGCGGATGATCGCCGACATGGGCCGAACCCTGCCAAGGGCCGACATCGCCCTGATCGGGGAACCTTCGAACTGGAAGGTGGTGAACGGACACAAGGGCGGGATCGGCATTGCCACCGGGCTGCGCGGGCACGAGGTGCACAGCTCGATCATGCACACCGGCGTCAACGCGGTGATGGAGGCGGCCAAGCTCGTCGACTGGGCGAACCGCCAGAACGACGCCGGCAGGGCCTCGCAGCCCGGGCCGATCGACGCGTTGTTCGACCCGCCCTGGACGACCGCGCATGTCGGCACGATCACCGGCGGGACCGCCGACAACATCACCGCGCGCGACTGCCGCTTCGTCATGGCGTTTCGCTGCATCCCGTCGGAAAGCGTCGCCGACTGGCGGGCGCGCTATCTCGAAGAGGTGGCGCGGGTGGAGGCGGCGATGCAGGCCGTTCACCCCGGGTGCCGGATCGACACCGACATGCGCTTTGACGTGCCCGGCCTCGTGCCGGAGACGGACGGGGCGGCCGAGGCGCTTGCCCGCAGGCTCACCGGCGACAATGCCACCCAGGTGGTGAGCTATGCCACCGAGGCCGGGCAGTTCCAGGCGGCGGGTTACTCGGCGGTGATCGTCGGCCCCGGCAACATCGCCCAAGCGCATCAGCCCAACGAATGGCTCGCGGTGAACGAGCTCGAGGCGGGCGAAGCCTTTACCGACAAGCTGATCGCGTATCTGGCCGAGGGCTGATGCGTCCGTTCCCGCTTTCAGATGCCAACCCGCAAGAGCATTCCGGCCCGCTGCCCGAGCGGGCGGATGTGGTGGTGATCGGCGGCGGGGTGATCGGGGTGACCGCGGCGTTGTTCCTGGCCCGGGCGGGCGTTTCGGTCGTGCTGCTTGAAAAGGGGCGGGTTGCGGCGGAGCAATCGTCGCGCAACTGGGGCTGGATCCGGGTGCAGGGCAGGGACCCCGCCGAGATCCCGATTGCCCAGGAGGCGCAGGCGCTCTGGCCGGCGCTGGCGGCGCAGATCGACACCGACATCGGCCTGACGCAGGGCGGGGTCGCCTATCTGGCGAAGGACGCGCGCGAGATGGCGGATTTCGAGGCCTGGAGGACCGCCGCCGCGCCTTTCAGGGTGTCAACGCAGATGCTCGACGCAGAGGGGGCTGCCCGGCTGTTGCCCGACGCGGCGCCGCGTTGGGCCGGCGCGATGTGGACGCCCACCGACATGCGGGCCGAACCTTTCGTCACGGTGCCCGCGCTGGCGCGGCTCGCCGCGCGGGACGGTGCGGTGATCCGCGAAGCCTGCGCGGTGCGGGGGCTCGACATCGAGGCGGGCCGGGTTGCGGGCGTGATCGCCGAAGGGGGGCGGGTGAAGGCAGGCGCGGTGGTGCTTGCGGGCGGCACCTGGTCGTCGCTGTTGCTGCGCCGGCATGGCGTCAGCATTCCGCAGCTTTCGGTCCGTGCGACCGTGGTGCGCACCGCGCCCGCGCGGGAGGTTTTTGCCGGTGGCGCCGTCGATCACCGGCTGGCCTTTCGCCGCCGCGCCGATGGCGGCTATTCGTTGGCGCCCGAGGGCGCGCATGATTTCTTCATCGGTCCCGACGCCTTTCGTGCCTTGCGGCGGTTCGCGCCGCTGTTCGCCCGGGACCCGCTCGGCACCGTACTGCGCCCCGCTGCGCCGCGTGCTTATCCCGATGCCTGGGGCACGCCCCGGCGCTGGGCGGACGACGCGGTGTCGCCGTTCGAGCGGATGCGGGTGCTGAACCCGCCGCCAAATCGGGCTTGCGCAGACCGGATCCTGCGCGACTTCGCCGAAACCTTCCCCGGTCTTGGGCGTGTCGAGGCGGTGCAGAGCTGGGCGGGGATGATCGACACGATGCCGGACAATGTGCCCGTCGTCGATGCCGTGGATGCGCTCCCCGGGCTCACACTGGCCACCGGCATGAGCGGTCACGGCTTCGGGATCGGCCCGGCGTTTGGTCGTATCGTTGCGGACCTCGTGCGGGGAAACGCGCCGGGGCACGATCTTCACCGGTTCCGGTTTGCACGGTTCGGCGACGGAAGCCGCATGGACCTCGGCCCGGGCCTTTGACGGGCAGGCGGCGAAAAAAACGAACGGGCAGCGGCAATGCCGCCGGTCTCGGGAGTTGTGCACTTTCTTGAGCCGCGCAAGCGCGCCGGAGCAATGATATGAGCCGGGCAGGGGCGTGGGGTCAGCGCGCCGGACCGTTCACTTGGATTTGGGGGCCGCCTTGGCCGCCGTCTTCCGGGGCGTGGTCTTCCGGGGCGCGGTCTTGGTGGCGGCGGGCTTTTTGGCGGTGGCCGCCTTGGCGGCAGGCTTCTTCGCCGCCGGCTTTTTCGCGGCCAGCTTTTTGGCCGGTCTCTTGGCCGGCGCACCCTTCAACGCCTGTTCGGCCTTGTACCAGTAATCCTGGTCGCTTCCGTGATCTCCACCAGCCTTTTTCCACATCAGATAGGCGGCTTCACGGATTTGTTCGTCGGTCACTTTCTTTGCGGGCATGGGGCTTCCCCTGGGTGGTGTCATTCGGCGTTAATCAACGGCCATCCCGCGGAAATTGCAAGAGTGACGGATTGTAGCGCTAATAATGTTACGCAAACGCCTTATGGCTGTGCGCTCAGCCGCCAGTGTGCGACATGTGGCGGCGCATCTGGCCGCCCGGTACGCCGTCGGGGCGCTGGCGCGCGTAGTCGAAATCGTGGCCCTTGGGCTTGTGGGTGATCGCCTCGCGGATGCCGGCAACCAGCGCGGTGTCGTCGTTGGGGTGCGCGCGCAGGGACCTGCGCAGATCGGCGCGGTCTTCCTGGCCGAGACACATGTAGAGCTCGCCGGTACAGGTCATGCGCACCCGGTTGCAGCTTTCGCAGAAATTATGGCTGAGCGGGGTGATGAAACCGATCTTCTGCCCGGTCTCCTCGACGCGCACGTAGCGGGCCGGGCCCCCGGTGCGCTCGCTGAGGGGGGCGAGGGTGTAGCGCTCTTCGAGCGTGCTGCGCAGGTCGTCGAGCGGCCAGTATTGATCGACCCGGTCGGGATGGCCTTCTTCGCCCATCGGCATGACCTCGATCCAGGTGAGGTCCATGTCGCCCGCCGCAGCCCATTCGGCAATGGAGAACAGCTCGTCGTCGTTCACCCCTTTGAGCGCCACCGCGTTGATCTTGACCCGGAGGCCGGCGGCCTTGGCGGCCTCGATACCGCCCAGCACCTTGGCGAGGTCGCCGCGCCGGGTGAGCGTGCGGAACTTGTCGGGATCCAGCGTGTCGAGCGAGACGTTGACCCGGGCCACACCCGCCTCGACCAGATCGGCCGCGAAACGGTGAAGCTGCGAGCCGTTGGTGGTGACGGTCAATTCGTCGAGCGCGCCGCTGTCGAGATGGCGGCGCATGGCCCGGAAGAAGGTGAGGATATCGCGCCGCACCAGCGGTTCGCCGCCGGTGATGCGCAGCTTGCGCACCCCGAGCCCGATGAAGGCGCTGGCCATCCGGTCGAGCTCTTCGAGGCTCAGAAGCTCCTTCTTCGGCAGAAAGGTCATCTCCTCCGCCATGCAATAGGTGCAGCGGAAATCGCAGCGGTCGGTCACCGACAATCTCAGGTAGGTGATCGGGCGTTGAAACGGGTCGATCAGGGCGTGTGTGTTCATGGCGCGACCCTAGGGCCGCAGGTGCGACGGTGCAAGCGCTCGGGGCGTTGTTCACGGCTTCTTTTGCGCCTAGGCTTGCCCGCATGAAAAGCGCTTCGATCCTGTTCATTCCGGCCGTGATTCTCGTCCTTGGCCTTTCGGGCTGCGCCCGGGACGGCAGCCGGTCGAATGCCGGGCTGGCGCCCGCGGCGGACCAGATGCGGCCGATGCCGCGGCCGGGCGACCGCGCCGTGCCCGCTGCGGACGCGGTGACGGCCGAGCAATTCGACACCACGACTGCAGAACAACGCGCCGCGGCCGCGTCCGGCGCCGCCGGCGGCGAGGCGCGTGTCGGGCGCACCGTGGCGACCCTCGGCAACCCGGCCGACCCGGGGTTCTGGTTGGAAACGCCGCTGGTGGATGTGGTCCGCGCAGGTCGGGTCGTGGCGGTGACCACCGGCAAGAGCGTGCAGGTGGAGCTGCGGCCGATCGCGGGCGATCCGGGGGCTGGCAGCCGGATCTCGCTGCCCGCGCTGCGGCTGTTGGAGATCGGGCTGACCGGGCTGCATGAGCTGGATGTGTTCGCGGGGTGACGACCGCGCTGGCCCGCCTCGGGCGGTCGATCTTTCACCTTGGCGGATATGAGCTTGAGGGGCGGCGCGTTTCTCGGCGCGTTTCTCGGGCCGGTCTTGGGCCGGTCTTGGGTCGTGCGGGCGGCGCGGCGGTCTCATGGGGGGCGGCGGAAGTGACCGCAGGCCCCCCAAGGGCTCCGGGTTACCCCGCGAGCACGTTGTGTTTGCGCGCCATGAAGTCTTTCGCGGTCTCCACCGCAACGGCGGCGTCGCGGCAATAGGCATCGGCCCCGATTGCCTTGCCGAATTCCTCGTTCAACGGCGCGCCGCCGACCAGAACGAAATAGTTCTCGCGGATCCCCTGGGCGACCATCGTGTCGATCACCACTTTCATATAGGGCATGGTGGTGGTGAGCAGCGCTGACATGCCGATGATGTCGGCCTCTTCGCGGGCCGCCGCCTCGAGGTAGTTCTCGACCGGGTTGTTGATCCCGAGGTCGACCACCTCGAAGCCCGCGCCTTCCATCATCATCGACACCAGGTTCTTGCCGATGTCGTGGATGTCGCCCTTGACCGTGCCGATCACCATCGTGCCGACCTTCGGTGCGCCGGTCTCGACCAGAAGCGGTTTCAGGATTGCCATGCCCGCCTTCATCGCATTGGCGGCCTGGAGCACTTCGGGGACGAACAGGATGCCGTCGCGGAAATCGTCGCCGACCACTTTCATGCCGGCCACCAGCGCTTCGGTGAGCACCCGGTAGGGGGCCCAGTCGCGCCCGAGCAGGATGTTGGTCGCGTCGACGATCTCGTCCTTGAGACCGTCGTAGAGGTCGTCATGCATCTGCGCGGTGAGTTCCTCGTCGTCGAGCTCGGAGAGGATGAGGTCGTCGTCTTCGTCCGCCATGGGCGTTGTCCTCGGGTCGGGTGGGCAAGGTGGCGCACCGGGGTTCATCGTGACCAGCCTCAGCCGGTTTGGCCCGCGCGGGCTGGTCGATTTGCGACGCGCGCGGAGCCTTTGCCGACCCATACTCCCGAAGGGCGGCGGTGTTGAGTGAAAAATCCTCATGGGAAACATGAGGCTGTTGCGTGCGTTCGTGGTTTGTTCCATTCTCGCCAAATGAGTACATCCGAGATCCCCGAGATTCCCCGCCAAAGCCGGCGCGGGCGCGCGGCGACGACCAACGCGCCGGGGCGCTACGAGCGTCACGACCGGGTCGCGGTGGACGACGGCTGGCCCTGTGACGTGCCGTTGCCGGTGCTGCGGACCGATGTGCGCGAAGAGCGCCCGCGCAGCGTCATCACCCGCAACACCTCGCCGGACGTGCCTTTCGACCGGTCGCTGAACCCCTACAGGGGCTGCGAACACGGTTGCATCTACTGCTTTGCGCGTCCCAGCCACGCCTGGCTCGGGCTGTCGCCGGGGCTCGATTTCGAGACCAAGCTGATCGCCCGGCCCGGGGCGGCGGACCAGCTGGAGCGCGAGCTGGGGCGCCGGACCTACCGGCCGAAGGTGCTGGCCATCGGCACCAACACCGACCCCTATCAGCCGGTCGAGCGCGACCGGGGCATCATGCGCGCGGTGCTCGAAGTGCTGCGCGATCACCGCCACCCGGTCGCGATCGTGACCAAGGGCGCGCTGGTCGAGCGCGACGTGGATATCCTTGCCGAGATGGCCGGGCAGGGGCTTGCGCAGGTCGGCATCTCGGTGACCACGCTGGACCCGGCGCTGAGCCGGGCGATGGAGCCGCGCGCGCCCGCACCCGCCCGGCGGTTGGCGGCTATCCGGGAGCTGGCGGAAGCCGGCATTCCGGTGCGGGTCATGGTCGCCCCGGTGGTGCCGGCTTTGACCGATCCGGAGCTCGAAACGATCCTGTCGGCCGGTGCCGAGGCCGGGGCGCGGGCGGCGAGCTGGATCATGTTGCGGCTGCCCCACGAGGTCGCTGGATTGTTCCGCGACTGGCTCGCGGAGCGCTACCCGGGCCGGGCCGAGCGGGTAATGGCGCGGGTGCGTGAAATGCACGGCGGCAAGGATTACAGCGCCGAATGGGGCCGGCGGATGCGGGGGGACGGGCATTATGCCCGGTTGATCGCGGCGCGGTTCGACGTCGCGGTCAAGCGGTTGGGGCTGGCGCCGGGGCTGCCTGCGCTCAGGACGGATCTGTTCCGGGTGCCGCCGAAGCCGGGGGATCAGCTCGAGCTGTTCTGAGCCGCGCGGCTCGCGGCGGGTCGTCTCTTTGCCGCTACGACATCCGTCAGCCGAGGTACTTCCCGGCTTCCTTGCGGGCAAAGGGCTTCATCCGGCCCCCGTGATCCGCAAGAAACGCCCGGGTGCGGACGGGGTCGTGTTTCGACAACTCGCGCAGCCACCAGGCGACCGCTTTCTGGATGAACCATTCGCGGTCGTCGACGTAAGCCGCGGCCCAGCCGAGCACCCGGTCGCGGGCTGCAAGCTCCTCGGGCCTGGGGTGGTTCTGCTTGGTCCAGGGCAGGGTGATGACGAGCGCCGCGCGCTTGGTCCAGAGGTGGTCTGAGGCGGTCCAGGTTTCGACCTCGTCGAGCCGGGCGGGATCGGCCGCCAGCCGGCGCTGGCCGGCCATGCAGACGTGATCGGCGATCGCCCAGCCGTCGAAATCGGCGAGCCAGGACACGATCAGCCGCCACACCGCTTCGTCGCCCTTGATCCGCGCCTGGGTCAGAAGTTTTGCCGCCGCGACCCGCGCCTCGTGGATGTTGGTATCCCACAGCCCGTCCGCCAGCGCGACCCGGTCTTCGAGGGTGAGCGTGCGGCGCCAGTCCTGGGTCAGGGCGTTGACCGCGGGCATGGGCACGCCGAGATAGGGGCGTTCGACCTTCATATAGGCCGCGACCTGCTCGGCCCGGCCGGGCTCGGCGGCGGCTTTGAGGGCGTCGAGGGCGGCTTCGGGGGTCATCCGTCGTCTCCGAATATGCCGGTGGGGGCGCCATCAATGGTGGTGCGGTTCTTCTCGTCCCAGGTCGCGCGCACGCCGTCCTCGCCCTGGTTTTCGGTCCAGCGGATGAGCGTGTCGCGGTCCCCGGCGAAGTCGAAATGGGGCACGGCGAAACCACAAGAGGTCTGGACCAGGTCGATGTCCAGATCGAAGATCTGCCGGGCGCCGGGCAGGGCGGGCAGATCGCCCGCGAGCGCCGCCCAATCCCGGTCGCCCGGATGCAGGGTGCGGGCCCGGCCGTAAACCCGCAGGATCAGCGGGCGTTTCTCGAACCCTGCCCACATCAGCGTCATCCGGTTGGTGTCGCGCAGGTGGCCCGCCGTCTCGTTGCCCGAGCCGGTGACGTTGAGCCAGGTGATCCGGTTCGGGCCCAGCACACGCAAACTGTCCATGCCTTTCGGCGAGACATTGACCCGGCCGGTGGCGGCGGCGGTGGCGACGAAATAGATGTGGCTCGCCGCGATGAAACCGCGCTGGTCATCGGTCAGCGCGTCGAACTGCTTGGCCATTGGGTGTCATTCCCCGATTGTGCGCGGTGGCGCGGTTGCGTGGTCCGTCGTGCGGGCGGGATCAAAGAATGCCGGGCGCGGCCCCGACGCCGCGTGGGTCGTTCACATCGCTGGCGCCCGGGACTACTTGTTTTCCCGAGCCTTTTTGGCCTTCAGCTTCGCATACATCCGGGTCCAGAACCCGTCCTTGATCTCCATCTTTGCCCGGGCGACCGCCATTGCGCCCGGGGGCACGTCGCGGGTGATGACCGAGCCGGTTGCGGTCATCGCGCCGTCGCCGATGGTGACCGGGGCGACCAGCATCGTGTTGGAGCCGATGAAGGTGCCCGCGCCAATATGGGTGCGGTGCTTGAACACGCCGTCGTAGTTGCAGGTGATGGTCCCGGCGCCGACATTGGCCGCGGCGCCGACGACGGCGTCGCCGATATAGCTGAGGTGGTTGACCTTGGCGCCTTCGGCGATCTCGGCGTTCTTGATCTCGACGAAATTGCCCACCCGCGCGCCCTCGGCGAGCTCCGCGCCCGGGCGCAGGCGGGCATAGGGCCCGACCACGGCGTCGCGGCTGACATGGCAGCCTTCGAGATGGGAGAAGGCGCGGATGCGCGCCCCGGTCTCGACCGTGACGCCCGGGCCAAAAACAACGTTCGGCTCGATCACCGCGTCGCGGCCGATGACGGTGTCCTGGGCGAAGAAGACGGTTTCGGGGGCGATCAGCGTCACCCCGTCTGCGATCGCCGTCTCGCGGGCGCGGGCCTGGAACATCGCCTCTGCCGCGGCGAGTTCGGCGCGGGTATTGATCCCCAGCGTCTCAGACTCGTCGCAGCTGACCGCCACCGCGCTGAGACCGCGCGCCCGAGCGATCTCGACGATGTCGGTGAGATAGTATTCGCCCGCCGCGTTGTCGTTGCCGACGGCGGCGACAAGCTCGAACAGAAGCGCCGCATCGGCCATGACCACGCCGGAATTGCACAAGCTGATCGCGCGCTCGGCGGGGCTTGCGTCCTTGAACTCGACGATCCGGGTGAGCGCGCCGTCTTCGACCACGAGCCGCCCGTAGCGCCCCGGGTCGGCCGCCTCAAACCCCAGCACCACCACGTCGGCGCCTGTCGCGCGTGCGGCGGCCATCGCTTCCAGGGTTTCGGGCCGAATGAAGGGCGTGTCGCCGTAGAGCACCGCCGCATCGCCGGCAACGCCCGCGAGCGCCGCGCCCGCCTGGGCGACGGCATGGGCGGTGCCGAGCTGTTCGGTCTGGTGCGCGACGATGATCTCGTCATCGCGCGCCTTGGCGGCCTTTTCGACCGCCTCGAAGCCGTGGCCGGCCACCAGGACCGTGCGGTCGAGTTCCAATGCCCGGCCGCTCGCCAGCGCATGTGCGAACAACGGCACACCGCCGAGGTCGTGCATGACTTTCGGCAAATCGGACTGCATCCGCGTGCCCTGACCGGCGGCAAGAACAATGAGGCTTACTGACATGATCTCTCTTTCAAATCGGTTGCGCCCGTTTTAACCGGGGCGTGTCAGGCTGCAAGCCCCATGGTGCGAACAGCGAGTTTCAACGAGGAGGCCTTATGCGCACGGTAGTTTTCGATCTCGACGGCACATTGGCGGATACCTCCGCCGATCTGATCGCCGCCGCAAACAGCTGCTTCCGGGCGCGGGGCCTGGGCGATCTGCTCGACCCGGTTGCCGACGCGCGCACCGCGTTCCGTGGCGCGCGCGCCATGCTGAGCTTGGGGTTTTCGCGCAGCGGCACGGGGGGGGCTGCGGAGGTCGAGGATGATTTTCCACGTCTCGTCGACGCCTACAGCGGCGCGCTCGATGTGCATTCGCGGCTCTACCCGGGCGCGCGCGCGGCGGTGGAACGGCTGGCGCAGGCCGGGTACGCCACCGCCGTGTGTACCAACAAGCCCGAGGGACTGGCCGACCGGCTGCTCGAAAGCCTCGGGGTGCGCGGGTTGTTCGGGGCGCTTGTCGGCGCCGACACGCTGACCGTGCGCAAGCCCGATCCCGCGCCGCTGGTGGCGTCGGTCGAGCGGGCCGGCGGCGACCCGGGTCGCGCGCTTCTGGTCGGCGATACCGAGACCGACCGCGAGACCGCGCGGGCCGCAGGTGTGCCCTGCGTTCTGGTGACGTTCGGGCCGGACGGGCGCGGGGTGGCGGCGCTGGCGCCGGAGGCGCTGCTCGATCATTTCGACGGGCTCGACGCGCTGGTCGCGGAGCTTGTCGGGTGAGCGCGCGCCGCTTGACCTGCGCGCGGGCCCGGACCAGTCTCGCGCCATGAGCGACGAGGTATTCAACGGCAAATTTTCGGGCAGTTTCACCCAGCAGGAACCGCTGCCCGCGGCGGCCATAGAGGCGGCCATGCGGGTCATGCAGTCGGGCCGGCTGCACCGCTACAACACAGGCCCGGGCGAGACCGCTGAGGCGGCGCTGCTCGAGCAGGAGTTTGCCGCCTTCATGGGCGCGAAATACGCGCTCGCCGTCGCCTCGGGTGGATACGCGCTGGCCACCGCGCTGCGCGCGGTCGGGGTGAAACCGGGCGAGAAGGTGCTGACCAACGCGTTCACCCTGGCCCCGGTCCCGGGTGCGATCGCGAGCCTGGGCGCGGTGCCGGTCTTTGTCGGGGTGACCGAGAGCCTGGTGATCGACCTCGACGATCTCGCCGCCAAGGCCGGTTCGGCGAAGGTGCTGCTGCTCAGCCATATGCGCGGCCATATCGCCGACATGGACCGGCTGATGGGCGTGGCGGAGGCGGCGGGGCTGGTGGTGATCGAGGATTGCGCGCATACGATGGGCGCGCGCTGGAACGGGATGCTCTCCGGGCGGCATGGGATCGTGGGCGCCTATTCGACCCAGACCTACAAGCACCTCAATTCCGGCGAGGGCGGGCTGCTGGTCACCGACGACGCGCAGGTGGCCGCGAAAATGACCATGATGTCGGGCAGTTACATGCATTTCGACCGGCATCTCGCGGCCCCGGGTCCAGAGGTTTTCGAGGCGGTCAAATATCAGACGCCCAATATCTCGGGCCGCATGGACAACTTGCGCGCGGCGGTGTTGCGGCCGCAGCTCGCCGCGCTCGAAACCCAATGCGCGCGGTGGAACGCGCGGTACCGGGTGGTCGAGGCCGGGCTCGCCGGCACCGCGGGGCTCACCGTGATCGAACGTCCCGAAGCGGAAGATTATGTGATGTCGTCTTTCCAGTTCCTGCTGCTCGACTGGCCGGCAGAAAAGGTGCGGGCGGTGGTCGACAGAGCGGGAGCGCGTGGTGTCGAGCTCAAGTGGTTCGGCGGTGCGGAGCCGACCGGGTTCACGTCGCGCTACGATAGTTGGCGCTATGCGCCGTCAGACCGCATGCCGCAGACCGACCGGGTGCTGGCGGGGCTGATCGATCTGCGCCTGCCCTTGACCTTTTCGCTGGAGGATTGTGCTCTGATCGCCCGGATCATCAAGGCCGAGGTGGCGGCGGTGTTCCAGGCCGGCTTCTGAAGCGGCGGCAGGTCCCAACCTGAGGTCCGAACCCGTTGGCCGGAGGGTGCAGAGCTGGCCCGGTCTCGGATGGCGATTGCGGTCGGGTGATGGACGCGCCGGTCAGGCTGGGCGCCAAGCGGGTTCGAACCCGCTTACGCAAGGCGTTTCGAAACGCCTTTCCGCGCTAACGGATGGTTTCGAACAACATGTCATCGACGATTTCGCGTACGGCCCAGTCGGGGTCGTGCGGCGGATCGTTCCAGTCGGGCGCGGGCGGCACCGAGCAGCCAATGGTCCGGGGCGGGCGCTGCGCTTGTGTGGCGAGGGCGTGCTGGATCGTGCGGTGCAGGTCTGTGGACGGGGTCATGGCAGCCTCGGTGGCTCTGTTGGGTGGCTCCGGGTTCCCTCACATAGTGCACCATCGGCATTAACCAAGGCTGAACGCGCGCGGGAGAAAGACCGGGGCGCTTGCGGCGCGCCCCGGTCCGTTGTCGATGTGTCACAGCGCGTGCGCGCCGACACCCAAGCCTGTCAGGCCTTCTTCGCTTTCTCGGCGATCGCCACGTTTTCCTTCACGTCGAGGAAGCTGTCGGGCGTGACCGAGATCGTGTCGATGCCGGCTTCGACCAGGAACTGGGCGAAGGTCGGATCGTTCGACGGGGCCTGGCCGCAAAGACCGACATAGGAGTTGGTCTTGTGGGCCTTCTCGATGACCGTGGAAATCATCCACTTCACCGCTTCGTTCGATTCCTCGAACAGATCCGCGAGCCCGCCCGAGTCCCGGTCGACCCCAAGGGTCAGCTGGGTGAGGTCGTTCGACCCGATCGAGAAGCCGTCGAACCGGTCGGCGAACTGCTCGGCGAGGATGACGTTGGCCGGGATCTCGCACATCACGTAGATGTCGAGGCCGTCCTTGCCACGCTCGAGCCCGTACTCCTTCATCACCTCGATCACCTTGTCGGCCTCGTCGAGCGAGCGGCAGAACGGGATCATGATGGTGACGTTGTCGAACCCCATATCCTCGCGCAGCCGCTTGATCGCCTTGCATTCGAGGCCGAAGGCTTCCTTGTACTCGGGCGAGTAGTAACGCGAGGCGCCGCGGTAGCCGATCATCGGGTTTTCTTCGACCGGCTCGAACTGACGCCCGCCGACGAGGCCGGCATATTCGTTGGTCTTGAAGTCCGACATGCGCACGATGACCTTCTCGGGGTACACCAGTGCGGCGATCCGGCTGAGGCCGCGCGCGAGGGTCTCGATGAAGAACTCGCCCTTGTCGTCGTAGCCCTTGGTCAGCTCTTCGATGAACTCGCGGTCTTTCTTCTTCTTCACTTCGTCGAAGCGCAGGAGCGCCAGCGGGTGGGCGACGATCGAGTTGTCGATCACGAATTCCATCCGCGCGAGGCCGACACCGTCGACCGGCAGCCGCCACCAGCGCGCCGCGGTGGTCGGGTTGGCGAGGTTGAGCATGATCTTGGTGTCGGTCTCCGGCACGTGCGTGAGATCGAGCTCTTCCACCTCGTACTCGGCGAAGCCCTCGTAGATCAGGCCGGCGTCGCCCTTCGAGCAGTCCACGGTCACGTCCTGCAGGTGGTGCAGCACATGGGTGGCGTCGCCGCAGCCGACGATCGCCGGCACGCCAAGCTCGCGGCTGATGATCGCGGCGTGGCTGGTGCGCCCGCCGGAGTCGGTGATGATCGCCCGGGCCTTTTTCATGATCGGCACCCAGTCGGGGTCGGTCATCGTGGTCACCAGGATCGAGCCGTCGACGAACTTGTCGATGTCCTTGACGTCTTCGATCAGCGAAATCGTACCGGTGGCGACGGCGCCGCCGACCGAGATGCCGCGCAGGATCTCCTTGCCATGGTTCTTGACGGCATAACGCTTCATCGCGCCCGACTGGGCCCGGCTCTGCACGGTCTCGGGCCGCGCCTGGACGATGTAGATACCGCCGTTGACGCCGTCACGCGCCCATTCCATGTCCATCGGAATGCCGTAGTGCTCTTCGATGGTCTTGGCGTAGCGGGCCAGTTCGAGGATCTCCTCGTCCGACAGCACCCAGCTTTCCTTCTCCTTCTTCGAGGTCGGCACGTTCTTGGTCATGTCGTCGTCGTTCTCGGCGTAGATCATCTTGATCTCTTTGGCGCCGAGGCGTTTTTCGATGATCGGCTTGAGGGCCTTGTTGTCGAGGAACGGCTTGTAGACCTGGTATTCGTCGGGCGTGACCGCGCCCTGCACCACGTTTTCGCCGAGGCCCCAGGCCGCGTTGATGAGGATCGATTTCGGGAAGCCGGTTTCGGTGTCGATCGAGAACATCACGCCCGAGCCGCCGATGTCGGAGCGCACCATCAGCTGCACGCCGATCGAGAGCGCCACGTCGAGGTGGTCGAAGCCCTGGACGTTGCGGTAGGAGATCGCCCGGTCGGTGAACAGCGAGGCGTAGCAGAGCCGGCAGGTTTCCAGCAGTTGCTTTTCGCCGGTCACGTTGAGGTAGGTTTCCTGCTGACCGGCGAAAGAGGCGTCGGGCAGGTCTTCGGCGGTGGCCGACGAGCGCACGGCAACGTCGACGTTCTCCCGGCCGGCGCGCTTGGAGAGCTCATGGTAGGCTTCGACAATCGCGTCGCGGGTCGCTTCGGGGAATTCACCGTGAATGACCGCGTCGCGGACCGTCTTGCCGGCGACGGCCAAGGTGATTTTGCCGGCGTCCAGCTTTTCCATCGCCTGCTTGATGGTGTCGCCGAGATTGTTGAATGTCACGTAGTTGCGGAATGCGTCCGATGTCGTCGCGTAGCCGCCGGGAACCTTGACTCCGAGAGGCTCGAGCTGAGACACCATTTCACCGAGCGACGAGTTCTTACCACCGACTTCGGCCACGTCTTCGCGCCGGAGATCTTCAAACCAGATCAGTTGGCGGAAGGATGCGGTTTCTTGGGCCATGAGTTATCTCCTTTTCAAGCTTCGCCCCGGCTCTAAGACGTTTCGGTGCGTGAAACGTTGATCCGCATCAATGGTAGCGTTAACGGGCTCATTTCACGCACGAAAAACTCGGCATCGCGCTTCAAGTAAATGAAAATATTAGAAAAAGTTCGTGTGCCAAGGCATACCGATTTTCCTGGTCGGTGGCGCTAACGGCCGGGTTGGCGGGGAAACCGGCGCCGGTGGGGCGGGGCTCAGGAGACCGGGGGCGGCCTGGTGAAGGCGTGAAGCCTGCGGGCGTCGTCGGGGGCGACGACTCGGGCCGGCGGCGCGAGCAGGAGGCGGCCGAACAAAGCCCGGTTTTCCTCCGCTTCCATCAGGTCCGCAAACCGCGCTTCGCGCCAGTCCACGGCCTGCCGGTGGAGGATCGCGAGCGCCGGGTCGGCTTTGAGCCGCGCGAGGTGCGGCGCGGCGTGCGGGGCGCAGGCACGGATGGTCGTGTCCTCGACCTGGCACCAGTTGCGTTCGGTCCAGTAGTCGAGCCCGAGCGCATGGTCGGAATGCACCGCCCGGCCCCGGTCGCGCTTGACGATGTAACTCTCCATCGCCCCCAACGGGTAGTGGTTGAGTTGGGCGAGCCCGTAGTTCGGGCGGCCGAACTGCGAGAAGGTGCCTTGCGTCCTGACCCTTGCCTCCAGTTCGCGGCCGTGGCTGTCGTACCAGCGCATCTGCGCGGCCTTTTGCGTCACCGGTGAGCGGGGACGGTGGACGCCGAGTTTCCGGTAGGCGCCGGTATTGCGGTAGAGCGTCTTGAACATGAACGCCCGCCACGGCCAGGGCATCACCTCCGGCGCGGCGCGGGTGAAGGTTTCCGTGATGGGGGTATCGGCATAATCGCGCACCCCGCAATTGCCGAAGACCCGCCAGGTAAGGGTGATCGCGTCGGCGGCCGGCAGGGCGGCGATCAACGCGGCGAGGGTGTGGTCGCCGACATGGATGTTGACGAATTCGTCGATGTCGAGCGCCATCAGCCAGTCAGCCTGTTTCACCGCCGGGTGGGCATCGGCCCGTTTCAGCGCGGTGAACTGGATCCCGCCCTCATGCGGCCCCGGGTTCGGCAGATGGTGCAGCTCGCCCAAGGCGTCGAGCCGGTCGAGCATCGCGTCGGTGCCGTCGTCGCAGTCGTTCGACAGCACCACGATGTCGGTGAAGCCCAGCCCGAGGTGGTGGGCAAGCCATTCGATCAGGAAAGCGCCTTCGTTGCGCACGGTGAGAACCGCGGTCGCGCGCATCACCAGTCCTTCAGGAAGGTGACGACCTTCTTGTTCGAGGTTTTCGGATAGAACGTGAGCCCGGCCGCGTGGAAGGCGTCGAACACGGCCTGCACACCTTTCTGGCCGATCCATTGCGGATGCAGCTCCACCACGGCGACCCGGACGCTGGTGAGATCGGCCAGCGGCAGGAGCTCGGCCTCGGCGCCCTCGATGTCGCAGACCAGCGCGGTGGGGCGGATCTCGGCCATGACCTGGCCGATGCCCAGCACCGGAACCGCATGGGTGGCAACCACCGGGCTGGTCATGCCCTCGGGGGTCTCGATCAGCGACGAGGCGGCGAAGTTTTCACGCTCGTAGAAGGTCGCCGTGCCGTCTTCGGCCCCGAGGAGGGCGTTGGTCAGCGTCACCTTTCCGTCCACGCCATTGGTTTCGTGGACCCGGCGGATATAGGGGATGATGGTGGGGTTGGCCTCGAATGTGTGCACGGTGCGCGCCTTGCAGCTTTTGGCCATCAGCGTCGACATGAAGCCGATGCCGGCGCCAAGCTCCATCGCCACGTCATCCGGCCCCACCAGCGCGCGCACCGCATCGGCCTCGCGGCGCTCGTAGTCGTTGGTGCGCAGCAACCGGCGGGTTTTGCGGATGATGAACTTCGGGTCGTTCGGAAACAGCAGGCCGCGCGCGCGCAACAAACGCGGAGCCGCACCCGGCGCGTCGCGCGCATCGGACCCGGGCGCAGCGCGCGCATCGGACGTGGCCGCGTCGCGCGCATCGGACCCAGGCGCGCCGGATACTGTCTCGAAGCTCACGTCGCCGTCGCTGGTCATCGCCTGCTCCCTTCCGCTTCCCGGTCAGTTTTCCACATCGAGCGCCAGTGCATAGGCCACCCGCTCCATCTCGGTGAGGTCGGTGGCCACCGCCTGGGCGTAGAGCTCGGCAAACTCGGGCGTTTCGCGCAGTTCCGCCGCCTTGGCCTGGTGCCAGGCGACCCCCGCCTCGTGCAGGCGTTTGACTTGCGGGTCGTCCATCAGCCGGGCCATCTCGGCGCGCAGCCGGGGGATGTTGCGCTTGATGGTGACGTCCTTGTTGCCGCCCCAGTCCATCCGCACCCAGTAGCTGAGCCCGATCCCGCGGTCGACATGCAGCGCACGGCCGCGCTGGCGCTTGACCAGGAAGCCTTCGGCAGAGCGCAAGGCGTAGTGGTTGAGCTGGAGCATGTCGTAACCGATGGTCTGAAGATCGGAGCGCCAGCCGGTCTCGTGGTATTTCGGCGTCATCTCGGACCCTGAGCCGTTGACCCATTTGATCGGCTGCGCCGGCGTGTCACCGAGCTTGTTCGGCCTGTGACACGACAGCTTCTCATAGGCGCCGATGTTCTTGGTCATGGTCTTGAAGCCCCAGGCGGTATGCGGCTTGGGGCAGTATTTCGGCGCGGCGGATGTGAACTGGTCGATCACCAGGTCGTCCTTGAAGGCCTCGACGCCGTTGTGGCCGAACAACCGCCAGGTCATCGCCACGTTGGTCGCGCCCGGCACGCGGGCGAAGAAATCGGCGAGCGTGCCGTTGCCGGTGCGGATGTTGATGAACTCATCGACGTCGATATGGATCACCCATTCGGCGTTCTGTATCAGCGGTTCCTTGAGAGACACGTCGAGCGCGTGCTGCTGGGGGGAGTTGCCCTGCCAGGCGTTGTTGTCGCGGCGCTGGACGATCCCGAGCGCCTGCAACCGGTCGAGCAGCGCGTCGGTGCCGTCGGTGCAGCCGTTGGTGTAGATCAGGAAATTGTCGACCCCGATCATCCGGTGATAGGCCACCCATTCGAGAATGTAGGGCGCCTCGTTCTTCATGCAGCCGACGATGACGTTGCCGGAGTTGTCTTCGGGCAGCAGGCGCATGGGCGCCTCGGGATAGGCCGCGGCAAGCTCTTCCTCGTTGACCCGGCCGATCCGGTTGTGCGGCGCGAACCGGCTGGCGCGCAGGGCGTGGAAGTTTTCCTTGGCGCGCGGGCTGAGGATCTTCTCTGCGATCGGCGTGAGCCGGTCGGCGCCGTCCACGGCACCCTGCTCGCGGCGCTTGCGCGCCTCTTCGGCGGCGCGGCGTGCCTCTTTCGTGACCTGGTCGATCCGGGGCAGGAAGGCGGCGGCATATTGGGTGGCGCGGAAGCCGAATTCCGGGTCGGCCTCGATGAAGGGCGCCGCGGGCTGCGGCGGGGTCAGTCCGTTGCCGATCTTCGGATGCCGGGTGGCAAGGTCGAGGTTTTCGTGCCGGAACCGGTGCGAGATATCGTTGAGGCTGCCCGGATCGAGCGGATCGCCGTCGATCGCCACTTCGTCGAGCAGGCGGGTCCAGAGCTGGCGCGGGATGTGGCGGCCGGTCTCGAGCAGACGCACGAAGACCTCGTTCATCTGCCGCCAGCGCGCCAGCGTGGCGGCCGGGACGGCGGGCTCGACCGGCACTTCGGGGGCCTTGCCGATGTTCTCTTCGATCTCGAGCATGTCGCGCAGCTCGTTGACGAGACCGGTGGCCTGGAAGCGGGCCGGGGTGTAGCCCCTGAGCTCGACCGCGCCGGCGCCGAAGACCCGTTCCCAGCGGGCGACGAGGCTCGTGTAGTCGAGCCAGTGCGGGGCGGCCTGCACCTCGGGGAAGGCGCGCGTGGCGGGCGCGATTTTCGCCCAGTCGACCAGCGCCGCACGGCGCCAGTTTGGCGTGTCGGCCAGCGACAGCTCGCGCACCAGAGAGGTCGTGCGCCCCTCGGCCAGCGCCATGGCGTAGTGGCGCACCAGCACCCGGGTCTGTTCGTCGACATGGGCGACGATGCGGATCTCGTCTGCGTGTTCGCCGAGCAGCGCCTTCAGCCGTTCCAATTCGGAGCGGTTGGGCAGGGTGGCGAGCTGCGCGGCGGAGAGGACATAGGTCTCGGGCTTCGCCTTGTCGAGCTCGCCCGCGATGTCGCCGGCGATGGTGCGTTGCAGCCGCGCCTGGGCGGCGGCCCGGGCGAAGCCGCGGGCGTGGCGCAGCGGATCGACATGGCCGGGATCGGAGACCGCCATGTAGAGCCGGGTGTGGTTCTTGCGGCCGAGCACGCGGCTGTAGAGCGTGCCCATACCGGCAAGTTTGTTGCGTTTCGCATCAAGCAGCGTCTGGAGCGCTTCCGCGCCGCAGCGGGGCAGGCCGATATGCAAGACAATGCGCATCAGACGGTCTCGGCCTCCGGGTGGGTCCGGTTCTGATTGGCTTTGCCCCACCAGGGCAGATCGAGCCCCAGGAACGCGGCGATCCGGTCGCGGGCGCCTTCTTCTTCGACGTCGTAATCCATGAAGTCGTCGGCGCCTTTGAAGACCTGGCGGCAGAAGGCAACGTGGCCTTCGATCCAGCGTTCGAGCTCGCCGGGGGCGCGTCCGTACCCTTCGGGCAGGCCCGGAACCGCGTTGCCGGGCAGGCGGGATTTGCCGAGGTTCGACCAGCGCCGCATCGAGCTCGCGTGTTTCACCGGGTCGCGGTGCGAGAGGATGAACCTGGCGCCGGGGTAATGCGCGCGGATCGCGGCGATCAGCGCCCAGTCGGTCTGCGGCCAGAGGTTCTTGCCGCCGCGGATGACCTCGATTTCGGTGAAGGCGTTGAAGTCGTGCAGATGCCGCAGCGGATCGCCGGTGGTGTAATAGCCATCGTACATCAGCTTGCCGACGAAGCCGCGCATGGTCTTCGACTGGCCGGGGCGGATCTTCCAGTCGGCCACCCGCATCCCGGCGCGTTTCAGCGCCTCGCCAAGCGTCGTGGTGCCGGATTTCGGCAGGCCGAGGTTGATGACGCGCAAGCTTTCGGGGACCGTGCCTTGCGTGATCTCGCTCATGCGATCAGCTCCTTCAGGGCAAGCTCGGCCGGGCTCTCGTGGGGGAGCGCCTTGAGCCGTTCCATGAACGCGCGGGTTGCGGGCTCGGCGATCAGCCGGTCGCGCGCGTCGCGGTGCGCCCAGACCGCTTCCTCGTGCAGCGCGGCGAGGTGCAGATCGTCCTTCAGCTGGCCGAGCTCGGTCCGCAGGCGAGGCAGATAGCGGTGGATGGAGGTGTCTTTCCAGGCTGGGTCGTTGCGCTCGCGCCAATAGGTGTCGTCGAAGGTGCGTCCCTGCCGGTTGACGTCGCCGCGGTCGGTCTTGACGAGGTAGCTGTCGAGCGAGCGCAGCGCGTAGTGGTTGAGCGTGGCGAAGCGGCGCGCGCCCTTGGCGGGGAATTTGCGCATCCGCCGCTTGGTGGCGGCGAGGCGGAAGCGCCAGGGAACGTCGCGGCCCGACCCGTCGGTCCAGCGGAACGTCTTTTCCTTGGCGAAACGGTCCTTCAGGAAGGGCCGGTGCGCGCCGTAGTACTTCACCGGAAAATCCTTCCGGATCAGGGTCTTGACCTCCTGCGACGTCTCCGCGCACCACACGTCCGGGTCGTGCGAGCGGGTGAACTGCTCGATCACCAACCGGTCTTCGAACCGGTCGACGCCGGCGTTGGCGAAGAACTGGAAGCAGAGAGAGATCGCCGCCGGATCGCCGCAAGCGTCGATCAGCTCGGGGAGTGTGCCGTCGCCGATGTGGATGTTGAGGAACTCGTCGACATCGGCGATCCAGACCCAGTCGGCCTCGTTCACCAGCGGCTGGCTGCGCGCATCTTTGAGCGCCTCCATCTGGTAATTGCGCCCCTCGGCCGGGTTGGGCAGGTGGGTGACCATCCCGAGCTCTTCGAGCCGGTCGAGGATCCGGTCGGTCGCGTCGGTGCAGTCGTTCGTATAGATCAGGAAATCGGTCACCCCGATCACCCGGTTGAACGCGATCCACTCGAGGAGAAACGGCCCCTCGTTCTTGACGCAGGTCACGGCCGTGATCTTCATGGCCGCGCGCCTCCGGTGGCGATTGCTGTCATGGCTTTGCCTGCCCGTTCTGCTGTGCCTCGGGCGCAAAGGCCCGTCCGCTCCCGGTCTCGTGCCGGATTGTTGAAAAAACTGTCTCAAATCGGGCGGCAAATAGCAATCGTTTCCGCAGCGGAGACAAACAAGTGTGGCGGAGACAAACAAGTGTGGCGGGGTGCCGGTCACGCGCGCCGGTCACGGGCGCCGGACCGGGCGGGCCGGGGCGGCGTGGTCTTCGCGCGAAAGGAGAAGGCGCAGCGGCGCGGGGCGGATGCGGCAAAGCCGAACGGGAAGCCGGGGCATCTCGCCGGACCGGTAGCGGCTGGGCTCAGGGGCACCAACCGTCAAGCTCGCCCAGGCTCGAGATCGGGACGACGCCGGGATCGGGGCGCGTGCCCGGGCTCAGCCATTGCAGGAAGGCGGGCCGGGTGTCCGGCGCCGTCCAGCTCAGGTCCGAGACGAAGTACGGCGCCTCCCAGTCGTCGATCTCGAACACCACGTGATCCGTGGTCACGCTGCCGCCGATCGCGCGGATCGCGCCGCTCTCGAAAAAGGGCGAGAACGGGTCGTCCGGCCCCAGCTCCGACTGGAGTTGGCGGGTGCAGTCCTCCGCCTGCCCGGGGACGAGCGCGCCCCAGCCAGCAGGGAAAACATGGGTTCGGGACTTGCTCATGCCGCGAAGATAGCGGCGATTCACCTGCGCACAATTGAAATGCGACGTTGCGCGTCACGGGGTTGTGGCAGGCGGGCAGGGATGCAACGCTCGGGGCCTGACGGGAGGGCCGACATGACGCAGATCGACGACGAGATCCCCGGCGAGATCCCCGGCGAGATCCCCGGCGAGATCCCCGACGAGATCCCGGCGATCGCCTTGGCCTGGCACCAGGATGGCCGTGGCGCGGCACTCGCGACGGTGGTCGAAACCTGGGGCTCGGCGCCGCGCCCCGCGGGTAGCCAACTCGCGGTCTCGGGCTGCGGCGAGATCGAGGGCTCGGTGTCGGGCGGCTGTGTCGAGGGCGCGGTGGTGGCCGAGGCGCGGGACGCGCTGGCCACGGGCCGCGCACGGATCGTGCGCTACGGCGTCTCGGACGACAACGCCTTCGCCGCCGGGCTGGCCTGCGGCGGCACGATCCGGGTGCTGGTCGAGCCGGTCGGGGAGGACCTCGCTGCGCTCGGGACCCCGGCGGGCCAGCGCCCGCTCGGGACCCCGGCGGGTCAAGGCCCGCTCGGGGAGCCGCTCCTCGCCGCGCTCGTCGCCGCGCGCGCCGCCCGCGACCCCGTGGCCTACGTCGTCGACACCGCGACCTGGCAGCGCCGCCTCGCCGGACCCGCAGACTTTCCAGATCGGTTCCGCGCCGACCGATCAGGGTTAGAAGAGGACGGCAACACTTTCATCGCCATACATAATCCGCGTCCAAGGCTGCTCATCGTGGGGGCCGTCCACATCGCCCAGGCGTTGGTGCCGATGGCCCGGCTTGCGGGTTTCGACCCGATTGTCGCCGATCCCCGCGGCGCTTTCGCCGCTGAACATCGGTTCCCGGGGGAAGACATCCGCGAGGCCTACGCCGACGAGGTGTTTGGTGACATCGGGCTCGACACGCGCACCGCGGTGGTGACGCTGTCGCACGATCCCAAGATCGACGACCCCGGCCTTGAGGCGGCGCTGGGCGCGGAGGTGTTCTACATCGGCGCGCTGGGGTCGACCCGGACACATGCGAAACGGATGGACCGGCTGGCGGCGCGCGGCTGGTCGCGGCAGGCGCTGGCGCGGATCCATGCGCCTGTCGGCCTCGACATCGGCGCCCGGAGCCCGGCTGAGATCGCGGTGGCGATCCTGGCCGAGCTCACACAATCCTTGCGGAAAGGGTAGCGCCGGTTCCCGCGGCAGGGTGCTGCGGATGCGACCGCGTCTTGCCCCGGCCCCCGAGCCTTGCCCGGGGTGCATGGCGGCCGTGTTCCATCGCCGGTTGACCCGGAAGAGGCGCGGGGTGCATGACCGGATGAAATCCGCCGCCCAGATCAGACCCACCGGACCGGTCCCCATGACACAGCTTTTCGATCTTTCCGAAACCGCCCTGACCCTGATCGCGCTGGCGGTCGCGGGCGCGCTCGGCATCCTCTTGGGCCGGATCCAGATCGGCACCGTCGGGCTCGGCATCGGCGGCGTTCTGTTCGCGGGGATCGCGGTCGGCCATGTCGCCGAGGCCTCGGGGGTGTTTTTCAACACCGATGTGATGCATTTCGTGCGCGAGTTCGGGTTGATCCTGTTTGTCTACACCATCGGCATCCAGGTCGGCCCGGGCTTCTTCCAGAGCTTCCGCGCCGACGGGTTGCGCTTCAACCTCGCCGCGATGGCGGTTGTCGGCCTCGGGGTGGCGATGACGGTGGCGGTGTTCTTCACCTTCAGGCTCGATCTCAACGTGCTCGTCGGCATCATGTCGGGGGCCGTGACCAACACGCCCGGCCTCGGGGCGGCGACGCAGATCCTGGCCGACGTCGGATTTGCCGGCGACGAGATCGCGCTCACCGGCATGGGCTATGCCGTGGCCTATCCGTTCGGGATCATCGGTATCCTCGTCAGCATCCTGGTGGTGCGCTTCCTGTCGCGCGCCGATGTCGAGGCCGAGGCCGCGGCCTTCAAGAAGGAAACACAAGCCGGGCAAAGCAGCCTGCCGACCATCGACGTGGAGGTGACAAACCCGAATCTCGACGGAATCCGCCTCGGCGATGTGCCGGGGCTGTTCGACCGGGAGGTTGTGGCGAGCCGGATGCGCACGGCAGGCGAGGTGGTCGTGCCGACCCGGGAGCTCACCGTGCACACCGGTGACGTGTTGCATGTCGTCGGCCCCGCCAAGGCGCTGCAAGCGATGCGGTTGGTGCTGGGCCGCGAAGTCGATCAACCGGTCTCGACCAAGGGCACCAGGCTTACCTGGGTGCGGCTTGCGGTGACCGAACACAAGGCGCTGGGGGTGAAACTGCGCGACCTCGCCCTGCTCGAGGGTCATGACGTGACCATCAGCCGGATCAACCGGGCGGGGATCGAACTGCCGCCGAAAGCGGATTCGACGCTCGCCTTCGGTGACATCGTCACCGTCGTCGGCATGCCCGACGATATCGAGGCGGTGAAGATGCGGCTCGGCAACGAGCGCTCCCGGCTCGACCAAGTGCAGTTCGAGGCGCTGTTCGTCGGCATCGCGTTCGGCATTCTGCTGGGCTCGATCCCGGTGGCGATCCCCGGCCTGCCGGCGCCCTTGAAACTCGGCCTTGCCGGCGGACCTCTGGTGGCCGCGATCCTGTTCGGCCGGCTCGGCAATTTCGGGCCCTTCGTGTGGTTCATGCCGCCCGCCGCCAACCATGCGCTGCGCGAGATCGGCATCATCCTGTTCCTCGCCGTGGTCGGCGTGGCGGCGGGGGGCGGCTTTCTCGACATCGTGTTGAACGGGCCGGGGCTCGCCTGGATGGGCTACGGGGTGCTGATCACGCTGGTGCCGCTTTTGACCGTCGGACTGATCGCGCGGCTGGTGTTCAAATTCAACTTCCTGTCGCTCTCGGGCGTGCTCGCGGGCTCGATGACCGATCCGCCCGCGCTTGCCTTCGCGGTGTCGATGAACCCGTCGGCGGCGGCGTCTGTCGGCTATGTGTCGGTCTACCCGCTGGTGATGTTCCTGCGCATCCTTGCGCCGCAATTGCTGGTGCTCTTGCTGCTCGGAATGGGCGCGGCGAGCGGGGCAGGGGCCGACGCCGCGGCGGCCACACTTCCTCTCACCCAGTGACCGCCTGAGCGGAACCCCGCCGGTCCGGTGCCCGCCGGACGCGGGCTCTGGCCGGATCAGCCGGCGCGCCGCGAAACGGCACTGGATTTGTCCGGCGCGCGATATCATAACCGATAGTTCCCGCAGGCGCGGGCCCTTCAGGAGGCAGACATGCTCAAGACCGCCCTCAAGACCACTTCGGCCCTCGCGCTCTGCGCCGGGCTCGTCACGCCGCCCGCCGTCGCACAGCAGAACACGAAGGATCTGCCGCTGTGCGTGCTGACCGATGGCAACGGCACGTTTCCCTGCGTGCTCGAGGACGGCAAGAAGATCAAGAACGCCAAGACTTTGGCCCGGGTGTTGGCCAAGCGGGCGATCGAGGCGCAGACCGGTGAGGCGCCGTCGACCAGTAAACGAGAGGCGCCGGCAGACCGGCCCGCAGACCGGCCCGAGGCCGCGCCCGCGCCGACTGAACTCACCGCGCCCGATGCTGGCCGAAAGCCTGCAACTGCACCGTCAACAGTGCCGTCAACAGTGCCGGCCGACACTGCGGCAGAACGACCCGCAGCGCCGAAAGCCGAGGCGCCGGAGACACCCCGTACGGCCCCGGTAGAAGCCGAAGCCGGCGCAACCAAGCCGAGGAGCAAGCCAGCGGCGGAGACCGCCCCGGCGCTGGTGGCCCCGGCCGAGGCCCCGCGCAGGGGCAAGGGCGGCCGCAAACAGGCGGCGGCGGCCGCTGCCGCCGCTGCGGCTGCGCTTGACGACGACCTGATGGCCGATCCGGGGGCCGGTGAGGTCACGACCGAAACCGTCACCGAGGCCGACACGCGCCAGTCCGACGAGGATTTCGCCACGGCGCCAAGCGTTGCCGCAGATGCTGGCCAAGCACAGGCGGAGCGCGGCGACGACAGCTTCCAGAAGGGCCTGCTGATCGGGCTCGGTGCGCTGGCCGTGGGTGCGATCCTCTACAACGGGGCCAAGGTGGTGTCGAATTCGGGCGACCGGGTGGTGGTCGAGGAACCCGACGGCACGCTCAGCGTGTTGAAGAACGACGACGAGATTCTGCGCCGCCCGGGCTCCGAAGTCCGGACCCAGACCTATGACGACGGCTCGACCCGCACCGTGGTGATCCGCAAAAACGGGGTGCGGATCGTCACTATCCGCGCCGCCGATGGCACCACGTTGAAACGGGTGCGGGTCCTGCCCAACGGTGAACGCTACGTGCTGTTCGACGATACCGTGGCCGCCGCCCCGGTCGAGACCCTGCCGACGCCGCGACCCGCGGCGGTCGGGATCGCGGCGACCGACCAGGACGCGCTGCGCGAAGCGCTGATCGCGTCGATGGCCGACCGCGCCGGGCGCCGCTACGGGCTGAGCCAGGTCCGGGCCTATCAGTCGGTGCGCGCGCTGGCTCCCGAGATCGAGGTGCGCGCGATCACCTTCCCAACCAACTCCGCAGCGATCCCGCCGAAGCAGGCCAAACGGCTGGCCGATCTCGGCCTCGCCATCGCCGAGGTGATCTACGAGGTGCCCGGCGCGGTGTTCCTCGTCGAAGGGCACACCGATGCGGTGGGCTCGGCCGCCTACAACCTCGCGCTTTCCGATCGCCGTGCCGAGAGCGTGGCGCTGGCGCTCGGCGAGTATTTCGGCGTGCCGCCCGAAAACCTCATCACCCAAGGCTACGGCGAAAGCGACCTCAAGGTTGATACCGACGAGGCCAACCGGAAGAACCGCCGGGTGGTGGTGCGCAACATCACGCCGTTGCTGCAATAGGCCGGTGACCGGGGCGGCGCCCCCCCCCCCC
>Ga0209121_10001112_pt1 | contig 28113 bp, 25 predicted proteins | sample Cruoilmetagenom3_FD_187292 | JGI IMG/M metagenome (GOLD analysis project Ga0209121, IMG submission 187292) | Oil polluted marine microbial communities from Coal Oil Point, Santa Barbara, California, USA - Sample 3 (SPAdes) (version 2) | ecosystem: Environmental > Aquatic > Marine > Oil seeps ...
CTGTTCAACAGTTATTCGCGGAGGCGCCCGAATGTCTGATTTAAATCCGTTCAAGTGGTGGCAACGGCTACTGGCTCGCCCGAACGACGATCTGCTAAAGACTTTGGTCGTCGCATTTCTTGTCGCTTTTACCGCATCAATCTTCGTGTCGCTGGCGGCGGTATATTTGCGTCCCTTTCATGTCGCCAATCTTGAACAGGAGCGCCAAGCACGTATGGCTGCGATGATCGCGACCTTACCGGGAATGGAGGACATCCTTAGTTCTTCAGGTGTTGATGCGATGGAAGTGCATTTGGTTGATTTGTCGACCGGAGCTTTCGCCACCCATCTGGACGCAGGAACCTACGACCAGCGTGCCGCCGCGGGTGATCCCGAGACCAACGTCGAGATACCCTCTGATGCCGATGTGGCAGGGATCAAGCAGCGTGCCCCGTATGCGCCCGTGTTCATATTGCGCAAAGACGACGATGTTCATCTTATTGTGCTGCCAGTGCGGGGCGTCGGATACCAGTCGATGATTTACGCCTATCTTGCGCTGAATGCGGACGGAAATACGATTGCCGGTCTGACAGTCTATGAGCAGGGCGAAACGCCCGGAATTGGCGCGCGCGTTCTAGAGCCCGCGTGGCAAGCACTATGGCCCGGAAAACAGGTGGCTGACGAAAGCGGTGCGGTGCAAATTACAGTTGTTCGGGGTGAGGCGACCAGCCCCTTCGAGGTCGACGGAATTTCCGGCGCGACCCGAACCGGTAACGGTGTTTCGAATATGCTTCACTTCTGGCTCGGTGATTTCGGATTTGGCCCGTTTCTGGAACGACTTCGTGAGGGGGAAATCTAGATATGCAACATTCTATGAAATATCTTGTTGACCCTCTGGTTAAGTCCAACCCTGTAACCGTGCATATCCTCGGAATTTGCTCGGCTCTTGCCGTCACCACGTCTCTTTCGACGGCGCTGACCATGTCGGCCGCCTTAACAGTGGTGTTGATGTTGTCTAGTGCGAGCATCAGTGCGATCCGGAACCATATTCCAACCTCCATCCGTTTGATCGTCCAGATTACGATCATCGCCTCGCTTGTGATTGTGATGGACATGTTCTTGCGCGCTTTTGCTTTCGAAATGAGCAAACGCCTGTCGATTTTTGTCGGGTTGATCGTAACCAATTGTCTTGTGCTTGGCCGTGCCGAAGCCTTCGCGCGGCAAAATCCGGTTTGGCCTAGCCTTCTGGATGCGCTTGGCAACGGATTGGGCTACAGCGCAATTCTGTTGATTGTCGGCGCGATCCGCGAGCTTTTCGGAGCGGGTGCATTGCTGGGGTATCAGGTTTTTCCGTTGATCGAAAACGGAGGCTGGTTTCAGCCTTTGCATCTTATGCTGCTAGCCCCGAGCGCGTTTTTTATTCTTGGCTTTCTGGTGTGGGTAATCCGTGTTTGGCGACCTGAACAGAACGAGGAACCGGAGTTCAATCTGCTTTCCTCCCGTGAAAAGGGACGTTCGTGATGGAGTTATTTTTAAGCTCGGTCTTCGAGCAGAACCTCGCACTATCGTTCTTTTTGGGGATATGCACCTTTCTGGCGGTATCGCGCAAATTCGAAACCGCGCTTGGTTTGGGTATTGCGCTGATATTTGTGCAAGCGATATCGGTCCCTGTTAATCACCTTATATTTGAAGGTCTGCTCGTTGAAGGTACCTGGTCCTGGTTGGGGCTGCCGGAGGTCGATCTCAGCTTTTTGAAACTGCTTAGTTTTATCGGCGTCATTGCGGCAATGGTGCAGATCATCGAGATGGCATTGGAGCGCTATATCCCTCCATTACACCGCGCTTTGGGTATCTACCTGCCGCTAGTGACCGTGAACTGCGCAATCTTAGGCGGAAGCCTGTTTATGGTGGAGCGGAAGTATACGCTGGGCGAAAGTGTCATCTACGGGCTTGGCGGAGGTGTCGGTTGGGCTTTGGCGATCATTACGTTCGCGGCGATCAGGGAGCGTTTGAAATACAGCGATATCCCTAAAGGTCTGCAAGGTCTTGGAATTGCGTTCTTCGTGACGGGGTTAATGTCGCTGGCCTTTGCTGCATTCTCCGCAGGAGGCGCGTGATGAGTGACATCCTTCTGGGCAGCGCCTTGTTTACATTAATCGTGATGGTCTTGATCCTGACGGTTCTGGCGGCGCGCGCACTAATATCGCGACAAGTGGAAGCGATTGTAACTGTGAACGAGGACAAAAGACTGCACACCGTTACCGGACAGAAACTGCTGTCCGTGTTGCACGACAACGAAATTCTGATCCCTTCGGCTTGCGCAGGGGCAGGAACGTGCGGGTTGTGTCAGGTGATTGTCTCGGAAGGAGGGGGGGATGTCCTGCCCATCGAGGCTTCCAAGCTGAGCCGTCGCGAGATGCGCGAAGGGAAACGTCTGGCGTGTCAGGTGACGGTTCGCGGCGACATGCAGATCAAAGTGCCGGAGGACTTGTTCGGCACGCAAAGCTGGGACTGTAAAGTTATATCGAACAAGCCAGTCGCACCCTTCATTCGCGAAATTGTTCTTGAACTCCCCGAGAGTGAGAAGCCACGTATGCGGGCGGGAGGCTTTGTACAGGTTACGGCTCCGAATTATACAATGCAGTTTGCCGACTATACGATTCCACCGCAACACGAAGAGATATGGAGCCAAGGCGGGCTTCGCGAGCTTGTCTCAACCAGCGATACAGAGGTCTCGCGCGCGTATTCCTTCGCAAACCGGCCCGACGATCAGGATAAGATCGTTCTGAATATTCGTTTGGCATTGCCGCCACCAACGGACGCGGGCGCCCCTCCCGGAGTGGTGTCATCCTATCTGTTCGGTCTCAAAGCAGGCGAGACCGTTGCGGTGAATGGACCATTCGGCAGCTTTGGTGCGTCGGACAGTACACGCGAGATGGTGTTTATCGGCGGCGGGGTCGGTATGGCACCATTGCGGGCGATAATCTTTGATCAGTTACAGCGCGTTAAAACCGAGAGGAAAATCTCGTTTTGGTACGGGGCTCGTAGCCGCGTTGAGCTGTTCTACGAAAGCGAATTCGATAATTTGCAGGCGCTGCATGACAACTTCGATTGGACGGTCGGATTGTCTGATCCAAAGGCTGGAGATAACTGGACGGGGGCTACGGGGTTTATCCATGACGTCGCCTTTAAGGCGTATCTAAACGAACACCCTGCACCGGAGAATTGCGAGTACTACCTTTGCGGTCCGCCGCTTATGATCAAGGCAGTACTGGCGATGCTGGATGATCTGGGTGTCGATCGACAGAATATCTTCAATGACGATTTTGGAGGATAGATGATGCTGAACCGTAGAGAACTGTTGGCAAGTGCCGGTACAACGATGTTGGCCTATGCTTTACCGGCGTGGGCGGAGGATACGGAACTTATCGGCGGTCCGGCATTCGGTAGTTGGTGGCGGGCGGTTGTACCGAATGAAGCTGATATAGTTGAGATAAAACGCGCCATTCAGGAGGTTATCTCGACTGTTGATAACACCATGTCGCCGTTTATTTTGGGTTCTGAGATCAGCGTTATCAACCGGAACGAGGGTATGAATTGGCATAATTTGTCGCCACATACCAAAACCGTGGTCTCCGAAAGCTTGCAGATCGCCCGCATGACAGAAGGCGCATTTGATCCTACCGTTGGCCCCATCGTTGGTCGTTATGGGTTTGGGCCAATTTATAGCGGTGACGCGACGGGTTTTACCAGTTTCCAGTTAGATGGCCACAGGCTGCAAAAGAAAGACCCGTCCGCGACCCTTGATTTATGCGGGATTGCGAAGGGTTATGCGCTCGATCAAATGGGTGTTGCGCTTGAGGCGATGTCCGTCCGATCATTTTTTCTGGAAGTCGGTGGAGAAGTGCTCGCGCACGGGCTACATCCGAGCGGGCGTCGTTGGCAGGCTGGTATCGAAATTCCGGGGGGCGGCGTACAAAGCATCCAACGTGTTGTGCATATCGACGGTCTGGCTTTGGCCACTTCCGGTGACAGCATTAACGGCGGGCAACAAGGCGGCGTAGTTTTCAACCATATCATAGACCCGCAAAGTGGAACGCCTGTCAGTAACGGGGTGACGGCCGTGTCCGTTCTGGCAAAATCTGGTATGAAGGCGGATGCACTAGCAACTGCGATGTTGGTTATGGGGGTGGAGCGCGGGCTTGCCTTCGCAGAGATAAACGATATTGCCGTTCTGTTTCTTCAGCGGGGAAGCATGGGGATCAGCGAATTTATGTCCGAAAGTTTCTCTCGACACGTCATAATATAGGGGGCGCAAATGGAATTCTTTGTTTTGGTTTTTTTCATCATGATGGTGTCTATTGCAGGCCTCGCGCTTGGAGTGATCCTTGGCCGTGCACCATTGAAGGGGACGTGTGCCAGCGGAACCTGCACGAAGGTTATCAAATGTAGCGGCTGCCAGCACCATGACTTTCTGGAGGAAACACAATGACCCAAGTGCCCGTTGTCCGTGACTGTATGGCGACCGACCTCATCACGCTTTCACCCGAAGCAGAGATCACGCAGGCGATGATGGTGCTACTTGATGCCAAAATTTCAGGCGCGCCGGTTGTGGATCAAGATGGTCGTTTGTGCGGCGTTTTATCGAAAAAGGACTGTTTGAAAGCGGCGTTAAATGCGTCGTATTATCAAGACTGGGGCGGCGCGGTTAAGGATTATATGCAGGCACCGGTCGAGACGCTGGATGCGGACCTTGATGTAGTGGAAGCCGCCGAGAGGTTTCTCGCCAGTAACTACCGACGGTTTCCCGTGCTTGAGGGGGGCGAGCTAATTGGACAAGTCAGCCGCGCCGATATCTTGCGTGCACTTAGCAAGCAATGGAGCTAGTAGAGCGCCCCGGTTTTCAATGTTTACTGATAAAGCGTGCAAGCATCCAGGACGCGAACACCGACAGTGTGAGTATCAGGAAAATAAAGCTATCGATCATTTCGAGCCCTAACAGCGTCCGCAGTTGCGGAACAAGTACGGTCAGGATCTGCAATCCTATACCGACCGAGATGGCGCCATTTAACCATACATTGCGTCCTGCTCGGCCAGGGTTGTGGCGGGCAGGATAAGCGAACAGCAATTCGGCGATGGAGTCGTAAAGAAATACTGCGGTCCGTGTCACGATGACCCCGTATCCAGCAACCGGTAGCAACAATAGCAACCCAAGGCTCGTTCCGGCTTTGGTGAGGCCGCTAAGCAAAATAAATCGTAACGAAGGTCGGTCGAGCAACGGCGAGGAGGGATTTCTGGGCTTGTGAAGCATTACGTCCGGATTTCGATCCATAACCAGCGCCATCGCCGCAGGTCCGTCGCCGATAGTATTTACCCAAAGCAATTGAACGGTTGTCAGCGGCAGGAGCAACCCTCCGGTCGGCTCCTCTAACCCAAGGAAATACGCGGCCACCAGACCACCTAGAATTAGGACGATCAGACCGAAGTTCGTGGAAAACAAAAACCGGATGAACTTCTGGATGTTTTCGTAAATGCTGCGACCTTCTTCGATAGCGGCAACAATCGTCGCAAAATTATCGTCTAGCAAAACGATGTCCGCAACCTCGCGTGACACATCACTTCCGCGCTGCCCCATTGCAATGCCGACGTCGGCGCGCTTCAGGGCAGGCGCGTCGTTCACGCCGTCGCCTGTCACCGCTACAATTTCGCCAGCGGACTTCATTGCTTCAACTAGACGCAGCTTGTGTTCAGGGGTGGCGCGGGCGAACACAAAGACGCCGATCATTTCCTTTTCAAGTTCGTCGTCTGACAGCATCTCAATTTCGTCGCCACTCATCACTTTGTCATCATTAATCCCGACAATTGCGGCAATTGCTTTGGCCGTTGTCGGGTGATCGCCGGTAATCATCACAACTTTGATCCCGGCCGATTGAGCCTTTGCTAACGCATCAGCAACTTCGGGGCGAGGCGGATCCCAAAGCAGAACGAGGCCAAGGAAAGTGATGTCAGTGTCGGTCTGGTCATTCGCCATTCCAACCGCCAGCACGCGATAGCCCTCGGCACCGTATGCCTCGATTTTCTGTTCCCATTCAGCGCGCTCGACTTTTGTCAACTTCGAGCGCGACAGCAACGTTTCAGGCGCGCCTTTGAGGTAACTGATTTCGTCGCCGTTGCCCTTTACGGTGACCCGCATAAAGCGATAGACAGCATCGAAGGGTTTGGTTTCTGTTCTCGGGAAGCGGGATTTGGTTTCCTCTGAATCGATCCCCTTTGTTTGCGCATATTCAAGCAACCCCAACTCCAACGGGTCGCCGACACCGGTGCCGATTTCGGCATCATTGGCGAGAACCATAGCAAGGTGGGCATTTTCGGGGTCGGAGGTGTCCACGGACTTTACCATCATCCGGTTTTCCGTAAGCGTACCCGTTTTATCGGTTGCAATAACGGTCACGGAGCCTAGAGATTCAACAGCGCTCAGCCGTCGAACAACCGCCTTCTTGCCCGCCATGCGCTCCACCCCGAGCGCAAGGGCTAGCGTCAACACCGCAGGTAATCCTTCGGGGATGGCCGCCACAGCTACGACCACCGCAAACAGCAGGATATGCCCGAGGTTGTCGATGCCTTCGATAAGAATTCCACTAACGACAAGGACAACAGCCAGTCCTAGAATTGCCACCGAGATCTGATTACCAAAGCGCTGCAAGCGCAATTCAAGCGGGGTTTTTTCTTCGGTCAACCCTTTGATCAGTGTAGCCAAGCGACCCATGCTGCTGTTTAGACCGGTTTTAGTAACCTCGATATAACATTTGCCACGTGATATCAGCGTGCCGCTAAAAACGTCATCACCCAGCGTTTTTTCCACCGGCAGAGATTCACCTGTCAAAACTGACTCGTCAATTTGAACTCCGTCACGATCGAGTATTCGACCATCTGCAGAGATGCGATCACCCGCTTCGATACGGGCCACATCACCGGGCACCAAATTCTCGGAGGGGAGATGTCGATACTTTCCGTCACGAAGGACCCAGACGCGCGTGCCAGACATCGCTCTTAGCTTTGCGAGTGCCGTTTCCGCTTTGCTTTCCTGATAGGTTCCAAGGCCAGCGTTTAACAACAATATAACGGAAATGGCGATGGATTCGACTGGCAGTTCTTGCGCACCTTCATAGATCCAGATTCCCAAATCCAGAAACAGGGCAAAAAGCAGAATATAGATCAACGGGCTTTTGAACTGGCGCAAAAACCGGATGATCAGCGGTGTGCCTCTGGATTTCGGAAGCGCATTTGGACCATGCTGTTCTAGTAACCTGTTTGCGGTCTCTGTGCTGAGGCCGGGCAGGATTGTAGGGACTTGTTCGGCTTGCATAGCTACTCCGTCGGCGGGAACGATATAGGCGCCTTGAATTCGCACTATGCTAGATTGTCAGGGTCTATTGGGCAACTGGACAATTGGTTAAACCACATCAAAATTCGCGCCACTATTTTGGTCTGAGTTGAGGATGCTTGCTTTGATCTGATGCCATGAACTGCTATGACTCCGAAACGCCGCAGGTAGTGCAAATTGCGAGGGCACAGTTTGAAAAGTCACGTGTTAATATTACGCTATTCCATGTTCGCGGTGCTGGCGACCATTGCCAACCTTGGTGCCCAGCGGATCGTTTTGGCGATAAATGATACCGGTTATACTTTCACCCTGGCGGTGTTTGTGGGCACTGCGGTGGGACTGATATTGAAATACATCCTCGATAAACGGTGGATTTTTTATGACACCACTAAGGGCGCAGCCGTTCACGGAAAAAAATTCACGCTCTATACTTTAATGGGCGTCGTGACGACCTTGATATTCTGGGGGTCCGAGACAACTTTTTGGCTGGTATGGAAGACCGATGTTATGCGCGAGATAGGCGCGGTACTTGGGCTGATGGTTGGATATGTCGTGAAATACAACCTTGATCGCCGCTATGTTTTCAATACCCCCTCAACTGTAGGTAGTTGAGCGAGACAATTCCGTTCGTTACGGATTGACCCAGATCATGTTTGTTCTGCTCTCATCCAGCTATTCTTGTGTGGCAGATTCAAAGAATTAAGCGGGTACGTGAATGAATTATCTAATTACCGGTGGCTCTGGGTTCATGGGCATAAACCTAACGCGGTATCTACTTGGTCGCGGTCACAATGTACGCACTTATGACATAGCACCATTCGACTATCCGGAGGCAAACCAGATATCGATAATCCACGGTGATATTCGTAACCGTGAACTTCATGCACAGGCTTTCGAGGGTATCGACGTGGTGGTGCATTGCGCTGCTGCGTTGCCTTTGTGTACGGCCGAGGAAATCATGTCGACCGAGGTTTACGGCACTCGTCTGTTGTTAGAGACCGCCCTTGAACGCGGCATTGAGCGGTTTGTACACATTTCATCGACAGCGGTTTACGGGGTGCCGGATCATCATCCGCTGGTCGAAGATGACAAACTGATCGGTGTTGGCCCCTACGGGGAAGCCAAGATTCAGGCGGAAGCGGTTTGCGCTGAGTTTCGTGCGCAAGGGATGTGTATTCCGGTGCTACGGCCAAAATCTTTTATCGGACCGGAACGTTTGGGCGCGTTCGAACTTCTCTATGATTTTGCGTTCACAGGGCATAATTTCCCGGTGCTTGGTTCAGGTAATAATCTTTACCAGTTTCTGGATGTCGAAGATTTATGCGATGCGGTGTATCTTTGTGCTAACAAGGAAATCGAGGCGGTGAACGATGTATTCAACGTTGGTTCCGCACGTTTTGGAACGTTAAGGCAAGATTTTCAGGCTGTTCTGGATCGTGCAGGGTACGAGCGGAAAGTAATCGGGCTTCCTGCTGCGCCGGCAATCTGGACACTGCGCGCATTAGAAAATTTGCACCTTTCGCCGCTATACAAGTGGATATACGAGACCGCCGGCAAGGAAAGCTTTGTTAGTATTGATAAAATCGGCGAACGACTGGGATTTGCACCAAAATATTCAAACGAAGAAGCATTGATCCGAAATTATGATTGGTATGTAGAAAATCGCGACCGGATTTCGCAACGCGCTGGCGTTACACATCGGGTGCCGTGGAAAAGGGGAGCATTGAAACTTGCGCGTTACATTTTTTAAGTCGATGAGATCAAGGGTATTGCCGATCTCAAGAACTGGCTTGATTTTGACACTGACAGCATCTCTGATCGGAGGTGCGGTTCACGCACAAAATTTTGTTGAGCAGCGTGCCCAGTATGACGCGATCCGCGCCAAGACTATTGTGGAACTTCAGCCGTTTCGGAAGGAATCGTTGGCGGTTCTGGCTGATGGAACCACACCGGTTAAGCTTATCTCGCTCAACCCAACGATTAACACTTGGTTTCTGTTGCAGATCGGCGAGGACGGTACGCGTGGCCAACAGAATTACCATCTCGAAAACCCGGACCCGTACGGGCAAAAGCTGTTTTTGTCAGAAGATAACGTGCCTGCGATATACCTCAGTGGAAACTTCGGGGATGCAAGGTGTGAACCTTGGGCCGGTGCTCCCTCGCAGCTAGCAACGGCGCGAGATCAGGGGCTTCCGTATGCGCCGATATGCGATGGGTTGCTCTATTTGCGCAACCAGTCGAGTGGTTCGAAAACGACGTTGGAGCGGACAACGGACTTCCTGCGTGACCACGTTTGGAAAGGTGAGCAAGTAGTCCGGTTTGTTCGTGACAACTTCTTCAAGGATTCAGCGCTGGAGATCAGTAAAGTTCTGGCTGTTGACGGAACCGGACAGTTGGCCGACGGCCCAGTTCCGGCGTTGATCGATGGAGCTGTTGAGGATCGCTATGTCATCACAGCGTTGCACGGCTTTGCCCTACAAGGGACAAAACCCGGACAAATGACGGTTGGGCTTTGGTATCCGGTCGTCGATATGCCTGATGTTTTTGTCAGCGCAATTCAACCCAAAGCAATAAGCAGTTCGATTTTAAGAGGTCCTGGCACTACCAATGGATTGGACTCGGTTGAATCGCGGGCAACAGATTATTTTGTCGCCTTCGATTTGGATAAATTCGAGCTTGGCTATGCGGTTGGTACTGATCACCCGGGGTTGGGTTGGTCGCCGCGACCACCGGCGTCGATGCATGTCGGCGGGATGCCCGGACCGGACGGGGTGAACACGATGAAGCCGCTTGTCAGGCTCGGGATGGTTAATCCGACACTGACCGATCGGACTATCGCTACCTTCACCGCCGGTTTTAAACGTAGTCACGGCGCTTTCAAGTATGGCGACTATGCCTCGATCAACTTCGGTATGCATTACGGGTTCATCGAACAGGGGGTGGTGCTTAGTAAACTCCAACCGCATCTGTCCACTCTCTACGTGTTGAACGATGGCACGATTGATATGAAGACCTGGACCGAGGCGGATAATGCACTATTGCCCGAAATAAAATTCGCACGCCAAAACGGTGTCCCGTTGCTGGAGCTTGATCCCGTAACCGGATTGGGCGTTCCGGGCGATCGGGTAACGCAATGGGGCGCTGGCAACTGGTCAGGTTCGGCCGAGGCAGATTTGCGCACCTTGCGGGCAGGGGCATGTGTACAGGAATCCGGCGGCAAGCGGTTTTTGATCTATGGGTATTTCTCCGCGGCTACGCCTTCGGTAATGGCGCGAACCTTTCAGGGCTATGCGTGCGACTATGCGATGCTGCTCGATATGAATGCGCTCGAACATACGTATCTGGCGTTATATGTGCGTCGCGGGGGCGATGTGCATATTGAACATTTGATCCCGGGGATGAGCGCGGTCGATAAAACGGCATCGAACGGCGGGCTGATCCCAAGATTTTTGGGCTTTCCGGATAATCGGGACCTGTTTTATTTGATGCGACGGGAGGAATGAAGATGCTACGTAAAACTCTTGTAATTCTTACTGCTTTGACACTCGGCAGTACTTCGGGAGCGATGGCGCAAACTGCGTTGCAACAGCATAACGAGGTATTGTTTCAGCAACTAAAACAAGTACACCGTTTGTCTACCGCCGAGCTCGACCGGTTGCGCGAAATATTCGCTCGTTCGGGGTTTATGGGGCAGGGCAACCCGGCGATTTCCACGCATCCAATTACAACGGAACAATGCCGTTCCGGTATTCCGGGCGGCGTAAACGGCTATGCGAATTCGCGGTTCGAGCGGATATGCGGAGACAAATATATGGCGCCGCTTTACGATCCTAGAACACAACGCCCCGAAGATGCGACAGCATGTATAGACCAGTTCGAGTTTCCGAACATCCCGTGCACCTATCCTGTGGTCTGGACCAAGGCTTCCGAAGCGGCGCAAGTTTGTGCGGCAATGGGTAAACGGCTATGCGATGCCCATGAATGGGAGGGTAGCTGCGCCGGAGCGCTGGAGCCTGCCGACTATCGCTTCGATTTGGCGCAAGGCATATCTGCAAGTACAGCGGTCTCTAGAATGCGCGCTGCACATAACGCACAATACGAAGCAACCAAAAGCTGGAGCTATGGTCCCGTTTACGAGCGGGGTGTATGTGCAGCGGCCAGCCAGAAAAGTTCTACCTGTGGCGGGGGTGGTTTTAACAGCTGTGGTTCAAACACCTACCCAACGGGCAGCTTCCCGAACTGTAAAAGTACCCTTGGCGTTTATGACACCAACGGTAATGCCGCCGAGCATATGAACCTGCCGCTCGCGCCTGACCAGATGAGTAGTCGTGGTAGCACGACGCTGGGCGTGACCGAAATGAAAGGTAGCTGGTTTATATTCGACAAATATCGCGCGCACGAAGATTGGTGTCGTTGGCGGGCGCCGTATTGGCACGGCTCGCGGGTTCTAAGTTCGGCGAGTCACGAGAATTACCACCTTGGGTTCAGGTGCTGTAAAACTGTTGACTAGGTGCGGTTGACCCCCAACGTCAACCACACCTAGTGCTAGCGGTATAGGGAAGCCTGTAGTCCGCGTGCATTGTTGATCGGGCCTTCACTGCTCACGATCTGTGCTAAACGCGGGTCTTGCATGATATCGGCCAAGGGAACCGCTCTGCCGTTAACATAGGCGGTTTCGCTTACCAGCCGGACTCCGTGGCTATAATCGGCATAGAGGGCTCCGTGGACGGTGCTCAGCGGCTGGATTGGAACACCATTGGTGCGATGCCAGCCATAGATTGCCACGCGGCCCGGTTTGGAACGCAGGCGGACTGACAAAACCAGATCTTTTTTCTGACCAGCGGTCAGCGCGTCCAGATCATTGCCGAGCGGCGCCAGTTGGCCGTCAACGGTATCGTTGTGTGTCAGAAGATACCCGGTGGAACTCATCTGGCTGGTTGGCTTCATTGGGCTGGGCGCGAGACGAATGCCGGCTTGGGAATAAATCGCGTCGACCATCTTAGTGGTCGGTAGGAAAAAGCCGAATTCGTCGGCAATTTCTGCGGCAGCAGGCAATCCCATCGGAATACGAACGAAATCCCTGTCATTCCCGACCGCCAGATAATCAGGCGTAACGCAGATCGTAACATTTGCTGCCTGACCATCGGCGAGTTTACCAGTGAAAGTTACGGGGATCAGGTTACGCAGAAAGGACGGGACGTTCCCCGACAAGACCTGCGAGGTCACCACGCTATCACGTTCGGAACCGCTGAGGTTTAGAACTTGTTCCATGACATCGCTGCCAGCAGGTGCTTTAGCGCGCCGCGTTGGAATTTCACGCACCAACCCGTTGGCACAAGTGGTGGAATTCTGGTTTGAGCTGGAAGCGAAGGAGGTGTTGGCCGACAAGATGTAAATCGCGACACCTACAACCGAAACAAGTTTTTTCATTTGAAGCCTGATTTCCAAGGGTAAAATGTTCCGCTAGCTTTCGCCGAAAATCACCAACCAAGTCAAGTCAACTGAAAATTCACGCGCGGAAACCCGCCGTTTTGAGACTCTGTCAATTGAGTCTCTACGCGAAATCAGTGGTTTATTCAGTGGTTTATAAGGTCAATGTTACGGATACTCTTACGCGTAATCGCCAAATTGACGATTTTCCGCCCTGATCTTTATTCTTTCTGGGTTTTCTGCTATAAAGGAACCAATATTTGTCGTGATTAAGTGGTTAACCAGTACAGTTTCAGTCGTATTTCCGTTAGATCGGAGGAGTACCATGAGAACTCTACATCACTTTCTTAACGAAGATTCCGGAGCAGTTACCGTTGATTGGGTCGTGCTTACTTCTGCGATCGTCGGTATTGCTATGGCCATGATGCTGCTGATTTCGGGTGGCATAAGTACTGGATCAAATAACATTTCGGCTGGCATGAGCTCGGTTGGATCGTACGACTTTACCAAAAAGGACGCCACTAAATACTTTGATTTCGGCATTGCTGCGTATCCCGACAACCAGACGCAAGCTTGGCGGGCAGGGCGGCTTGAAGTCGATACCTACGCTCCCGCTGGATATAACTACGACCCCGAATTTACGACTACGCGGTACGTCGATACAAGTTCCGGCAATCCGATTTATGTTTCCGATGACGGACTAAGCTATAGCATTGGTGGCGAAGTGGTTTTGGCTTCCGAATATAATGGATCCGGAAGCGACACGTTCAAATCGACCTTTGACGCATATTGGGTTGAAACGCAGTAACCATTCGGCTCTTGCCAAAAGATTGCTTAATATTCGCCAATAGAGCCGACGTTATTTCTCAGGCTTTATAAATTCCCGTCGCGTTAATGCAAATTCCCGTAACCGGCTTTCAACGTTCGCGTTTATCGATCCCGCTTTGAACGCGCCGTTCCGCCCTCTTTTTCCGGCGTGTTTGCCTGTCAAAATTTCGATACCTTCGTCGATGTTCGAAACCGGATAGATGTTGAATTTACCGTTTTCAACGGCTCTCGCTATGTCCTCGCGTACCATAAGGTTTTTGACGTTGGCTTTGGGGATCAATACACCTTGCCGACCGGTTAGCCGCCGATGCTTACAGACGTCAAAGAACCCTTCGATTTTTTCGTTAACCCCGCCAATCGCTTGCACTTCGCCGTTTTGGTTAACAGACCCGGTGACTGCCAACGATTGCTCAATCGCTGTGTCGGAAAGGGCCGAGAGCAGGGCGTATAACTCGGCTGACGAGGCGCTGTCACCGTCGATGCCGCCATAGCTCTGCTCAAACACCAGCGACGCCCAGAGCGACATCGGCACGTCCTTCGCGTAATTCGCCGCAAGATAGCTGGATAGGATTAGGACACCTTTGGAGTGGAGTGGTCCGCCAAGTTCGACCTCCCGTTCAATGTCGACAACTTTGCCGGTTCCCATGCGGACATTGGCTGTGATGCGGGTCGGTCGCCCGAAACTATATCCGTCCAGTTCCATTACCGACAGCCCGTTGATCTGACCGATTTTGCTGCCGCTGGTGTCAATCAACATAGTTTTTCGCGCGATCATTTCCTGAACGCGTTCAGAAATGCGGCTTGAACGTTCCGTTGCAGCGTCGATGGCAGCCGTGACGTGCGCTTGAGTGACAAGCTTTTTGCGTTGCTTATCTGCAATGAAATCAGCTTCGCGCATAATGTCGCCAAGCTGTCCGACCCGAAGTGTAAGCTTGTCGGCGTTACCGGCGATACGTGCCGCTTCGTCTATAATTCTTGCCACCCCGTCATTTGTAAACGGTTTCATATCTTCGCGCTTGGCAATGGAACCGATCATGCGTGCGTATAGTTTATTGGATTTGGCCGAACGTTCGAGGTCCGTATTGAAATCGGCCTGAACTTTGAAAAGTTCGGAAAAATCGGGATCGAGGTAGACCAATAGCGAATACAAAAAATGATCTCCGACCAGTACTACGCGGATGTCCAACGGGATCGGGTCGGGTTTCAGCGAAGTGGTTCCCATCAATGAAAGTTTTTCCGCTGGCGAAATGATCGAAATAGTTCCGTTTTGCAGGCAACGTTTAAGGCCATCCCAGGCAAAAGATTCCGAAAGTACGCGGCGCGCATCAAGCATCAGGTATCCGCCATTGGCGCGGTGTAGCGCACCGGGCTTGATGAGTGTGAAATCTGTTGTCAGTGTGCCCATCGTCGAAATATGCTCGACCCGACCAGTCAAGTTGGAGAGCGTCGGCATCGGTTCGTCAACGACGGGCGCGCAGGTATCTTTTGCGCCGTGCGTAACCATAACGTTTACCGTATAGCGCTTAAATTCTGGATATTCGTGAAAGCGCGAAGTGACGACGGGAAAGGAGCCACCACCTTGTTGTGACGGTTCGATTATAAAATAGTCGGCGTTTTCGAGGATGTCGTCCTGAACGTCCCGCAAATGCTCCTTGATGCTTTCAATACCGGAAAACTGTACTGCAACTTCGTTTATTGCTGTTTCAACGGCCTGCGCCGCCATCGTGGCATTCAGTTCCTCGACCGCCTTTCGATGTTCTTTTTCCCCTTTCGGGATAGTCTCTAAAAACTCAGCTAGTTCGCTTTGGGTGGCGTCGATTCGAACTTCGATTTCCGCTTTTTCATCTTCAGGGAGTTTGTGGAAATCTTTCGGGTTTAGAACTTTGCCGTCTTTGATTGCAGTCACGACAAAACCGACAGAGGTTTGAAGGATCGAGACATGGCGATTTCTGGCATCCTCGCTCAACTTTTCAAAAGCGGCGTCACGGTTATCACTGTGTTGTTGCTCAATTGCATTACGTTGGCTTTGATATTCGTCCGACTCAAAAAGCAACGGAATTGCGGCGGCTAGATCATTGATCAGTTCGTTCATCGCAGCCTTGAATTCAGGGCCGAGGCCGCTTGGTAGCGCAAGCGCTTTGGGTTTGTGGGGCGTTTGGAAATTGTTTACATATACCCAGTCTTGCGGCAATGGCCGTTCGATGGCTTTGGCCTCCAGCGAGTCCCTGACCGCAGCATGACGACCAGTACCTGCCGGCCCTACGGCATATAAATTAAAACTGGGGTGAGCGATGCTTGCCGACAGGTTGATCGCATTCAGCGCGCGTTCCTGCCCGAGCAGACCGGGTATTTCGGGCAGTTTGGCCGTAGATTTAAAACCTAGCGATTTGGGATCACAGACTGATCGAAGCTGGTTCGCGGCCAATCCGGCAGGTCGATTGATCAGCTTTTTTTCGACGGTTCCCATAATTCTCTCCAATTATTTCAACATCAATGCTGTGGTTGAGGTTAAGTAAAGCACCTCATGGACCAACGCTAATTCTTTATACTTGGCGCGTTATTCCGAATTCGTTCTTCAACGAGATATAGGAAACCACATCCGTTAGGGACACGACACCGAGCAGGTGCACGCCATCGGTTACAAGGAACTTTTTCTGCGGACCGCTCTGCATCTGCTCGATCAATGCCTGAACCGGTAGGTTTGGTGCGATCGAATTTTCCGTGGAAAGTGGAGTATAGATATCCGCGACCGTTAAACTGCCCCAGTTTTCCCTGTCGATTTTGTGAAGGATATGGCGATCAATGAAACCGCGCAAATGAGTGCCGTCGACGACCGGAATAAAGCCTTTATTTTGCCCAAGGACAATCTCGTTCACCAGATCGTTGATACGTGAGGCCGAATCAACCGTAATAGGTGTGCGCGTCATGATTTGTCCGACGGTATGCCCTGCCAGAATCCGCTCTATTCGTTGGCTTTCGTACGTTCCGCGTGACGAACCGAAAACGAAGAAACCGATCAGAATTAGCCAGAATCCCCCGAAGCCGCCGCCAGTTGCGACCGATACGAGCCCAAGCGCCATAATGGCGATGCCAAGCACGCTGCCAAGGCGGCTTGCGATGCGGGTTGCGAATTCAAGGTCTGACTTGAGGTACCAGAGAAAGGCACGCAGAACCCTGCCGCCGTCCATCGGAAAAGCAGGAACCATGTTAAAGATGGCAAGTACCAGATTTGCCAGAGAGAGATAGCCGAAAAGGGCGACCCCAAGTTCGCCGCCTTCGATATTTGTGAATATACCCGCCATAATATAGCCCAACCCCGCCAACGCGAAACTCATTGCAGGACCCGCAATCGCGATCCAGAATTCCGAGCGGGCGCTCTTTGGTTCACTATCAAGCCCGGCAACGCCGCCAAAAATGAAAAGTGTTATTCCTTTGATTTTCAGACCGTAAGAAATCGCAACTACCGAGTGCGCCAGTTCGTGCAACAGCAGTGATGCGAAAAAGCCGAACATGGCGATGATACCGAGCGAAAAATAGGTGACTTGTGACAGTCCCGGTATAAGCTGCGGGAAGTATTGAACCGACAGGTTCCAGACGAACAGCGCTGCAATTAGCAACCAGCTGGGATCAATGCGGATTTCAATTCCGTAGACGCGAAAGATTGTGACGGCATTTTTAAACATGGTCTGAATCCTTGATTGAAGACCGCATTAAGCGGCGGGTAGGCGCATCGACGCTTCGATCAGAGCAACCAGAATTGCATAAGAAAGTTTCGAGGATTTTCCGACACCAATGTAATCGTCGTCGTCACTCGCTAGCGATCTACGCAAGGTGCATGTCCAGGCACCGCTTCGGTCACGAGATCGTCCTGCAATGGAAACTGACCAGCCGGGCAGGGCTTCGTTTACCAAGTCGAGGACGCCATCCGTTTCCTCCAGAAAGCCGGGTTGCCGGTCTGCTAGTCCTGCAACCGGTAATAATGATCCAAGCGATTTGAGCGCTGTCGCCGCTGTCTCTGCATCGAGCTTTGCAACGCTTTCGATCTCGTTCATTAAATCGCGAAGTTTTTGGTTTTCCATGGTAATATTCTTTCCCGTTTCCGAAAGTTCCGCCAAATCTCCAAGAACCTAGCCCGACCATCAGAAGGTGCCAGACAAATGCATATTTCCACTATGACCTAGATCAAAGCATCAGTGTCATTCAAAATCTACTCTCTTCGAAGAATAATATAACCTTGAAGAATAATATAACCTTATTGAAAGGATTCCCTTATGTCCCGCAATGTTTTTTGGTTTGAAAACCTTAAGCGTGAAGATGTTGGTTTGGTCGGTGGTAAAAACTCGTCGCTCGGCGAAATGGTGCAAGAATTATCCACGGTTGGAATTAGCGTGCCTGCCGGTTTTGCTACGAGCGCCGATGCATTTCGCAACTACCTCGAAGCAAATAACCTGAACCAGTTGATCGCAGAAACACTCGCGGCGCAGGAAGACGGCAAGATTACGCTACAGCAGGCGGGCACGAATATCCGTGCTGCAATTGTCGGCGGTGACTGGCCTGACGACATCCGGTCCGATATTCTGGAGGCTTATATAGAATTGAGCCGTCGAGCGGGCGTCGATGACGGTTCTGTTGCGGTGCGCTCCAGTGCGACGGCGGAAGATTTGCCTGACGCCAGTTTTGCAGGGCAACAGGAAACATTCTTGAACGTGCAAGGCGCAACCGAGCTTCTTGATACCTGCCGGCGCTGCTATGCATCGCTATTTACAGATCGTGCGATAACCTATCGAAAGCTCAAAGGCTTCGATCACTTGAAGGTCGCCTTGTCTGTGGGGGTGCAGCAGATGGTCCGTTCGGATATCGGTGGCTCCGGCGTGATGTTCTCGATTGATACAGAATCCGGCTTCGATAAATCGGTGTTGATTAACGCCGCTTGGGGACTTGGCGAAAACGTTGTTCAGGGAACCGTTAACCCGGACGAATATCAAGTGTATAAGCCCTTCCTTGATGATCCGGATCTGGTTCCAATTCTTGAGAAAAAGTTGGGCGAAAAAGAACAGAAAATGATTTACGCCGGTCCTGAGGGCGCAATGACCAAAAACGTTCCAACCTCGAAAGCGGAACGCGCACGGTTTGTGCTGGAGGATTTCGAAATTCTGGACCTCGCACGTCAGGCCACGACCATCGAGGCGCACTATGGTCAGGCCATGGACATGGAGTGGGCGAAAGATGGTGAAACCGGCAAGCTCTATATCGTGCAGGCGCGCCCTGAAACGGTGCAATCGCGGGCTGCGTCGGGTGGTTTCAAATCCTACACGGTTACATCTGCTGGTGAAAAACTGTTAACCGGCCTTAGTGTCGGACAAGCCGTGGCAACCGGTCGAGTTTGTCTGATTGAAAGTGCGGCCGAAATCGATAAGTTTGTTGATGGCTCGGTTCTGGTAACCACAAATACTGATCCGGATTGGGTGCCGGTTATGAAACGTGCTGCGGCCATTATCACGGACCATGGCGGTCGGACATCCCATGCCGCGATCGTAAGCCGCGAGTTGGGTGTACCAGCCATTGTGGGAACAGGTAACGCGACCGAGATGCTCCATGACGAGCAGGAAGTGACCGTGTCCTGTGCCGAAGGGGAAACCGGATTTGTTTATGCGGGTATCGCCGAATACGAGGTTGAGGATATTGAACTTGGCACCGTGCCCGAAACACGCACCAAAATCATGTTGAACCTGGCCAATCCATCGGCAGCAGCACGTTGGTGGCGATTGCCTGCTGACGGAGTAGGGCTCGCCCGCATGGAATTCGTCGTTAGCAACACGGTAAAAGTACATCCGATGGCGCTTGTGCGTTTTGACGAGGTCAAGGACGAGACCGCGCGCGCGGAAATTGAAGCGTTAACCAAAGGTTACGAAAACAAAACCGACTATTTTGTCGAACATCTGGCGAGGGGACTCTCGCGCATTGCATCGTTTTGCTACCCAAAACCGGTAATCGTCCGGATGAGCGATTTCAAAACCAACGAATACGCGGATTTGCTCGGGGGTAGACAGTTCGAGCCCGACGAGGAAAACCCGATGATCGGCTTTCGAGGGGCGTCACGGTACTATTCCGACGCATACAAAGAAGGGTTCGCGCTGGAATGTCGTGCGATCCGTCACTTGCGCGAAAAGATGGGTTTCAGCAACGTTATTGTGATGATCCCGTTTTGTCGAACGCCTGCGGAAGCCGAAAAAGTTTTAGCAGTTATGGCGGAAAACGGATTGAAGCGCGGTGAAAACGGCCTGGAAGTCTATGTGATGTGTGAAATCCCGTCGAATGTGATCCTTGCGGAGGAGTTCGCAAAAAGTTTTGACGGTTTCTCGATTGGATCCAATGATCTAACCCAGTTGACGATGGGCGTGGATCGAGATTCCGAAGCGCTCGCCGATCTGTTCAAGGAAGACGACCCGGCGGTCCAGTGGATGATCGAAACCGTGATCGAAAAGGCCCATAAAAGTGGTTCGAAAATAGGGCTATGTGGTCAGGCACCAAGCAACAACCCTGCGTTTGCGCAGCTGCTGGTTGATAAAGGCATCGACTCGATTTCCGTGACACCTGATAGTTTCATGGCCGTTAAGAAACAGGTTTCGGAAGCTGAAAACGGAAGTTGATGAGAAGAGTATGGAAGGCGTTGAAGCAGCTGTTTCAATCGCCTTCGACGCTCGATGAATTCGATTTGTGCACGGATTTTTCGCGATTTCGGCCATCGTCCAATTTGCGCGATTAAGGTGAGGTAAAACAGTAAGCCAAACAGCAAAAGCTGCCTAATTATTGACCCGCTTCGAACACCTCCCCAATCTTCCAGCTATCCCGTTCAATAATCGACAAACCTTGCGGAGTCGCGATCCAGTATGTTCCCGACTCGTCTTGCAGCACAGCTTTAACTTCTTCGCCAGCGAGGCCATCGGTATGACTGATATTGAACCATGTCTGTCCGTCATACACACTGAGACCGTCGTATTCATATCCGAGCCATATTTGACCTGATTGATCCTCGAAAACTGAACGCACCTTGCGATTATCAAGTTCGATGTGTCTTTCGAGTTTTGACCATACGCCCTCATGAAGAAGACTTACTGCGCCACGGCCAGCAAACCCTGTTGCGACCCACAGGGTCCCGTTTCCATCCTCGACGATGCCCGTCACAGACGCGTGTTGGAGTTCGCTGCCCACGGAATACGTTTGCCAATCTGAGCCGTTATCAAGAGAATGAAGACCGCCGTTAGTGTGTGAATCCGATCCTACCCATAAACCGCCGTTACTATCGCGAAAGAGTGTACTAACTGCGGTAAGTGCTGTGTTCGTGGGCAAAGTTACGCGTGCAAAGGAAGTGCCATCACCCCGCGCTAACCCTCCTTCGCCACCAATCCAGACTGCGCCGGAAGGCTCTGACAAAACGGTGTAGGCAGGACCGTTAAGCCCGATTTCTGTTGATGAAAGCTGCCGCCAGTCCCCGTCCGAATACTGCGTGACACCTTTGCTATGAGCAATCCAAATGCTTTCGTCAGAGGCCCTGTGCAATGCGCGAATATAGCGGATTCCTGTGGCCTCGCTCGGTGTTTCTAAAATGGCGAGTGTCCGACGGTCGATAAGCGTCAACCCGTCTCGCCCACCGGCCCAAATTTCATTGTCGTTAGCTAGAAGCGAAGATACCTCGCCCGGGGCGCGCAGAATTGCCCAACCTGCCGGGAGCGATTCAATTTTCCGCTGGTTTGTAAATGAAATCGCCAGAATAACTCCAAGCACAACCACCGCTGCGCCGATCAGAAACTGAAATCCGGTTTTCACTATGCCGACGGAACCTTTCATGTAGATTTCCGCCGCCTTGGTACCGAAGTTGGTGCGAGCTTGCCTCCTTTGAGTATATACTGCTCATCGCAAAAGGATGCGGCCTCTTCAACTTCGTGTGTGACGTACACCAGAGTCATCACGCTACTTTCTGTGATCCCGCGAATAAGTGCCGCCATTTCCTCTCTAGCAGCTAAGTCAAGGTTCGTTAGCGGTTCGTCCATCAACAAAATTTCCGGTTCTGGCGCGAGCGTCCGTGCGATCGCGACCCTGCGCTGCTCACCGCCCGAGAGAGTATCGGGCATGCGTTTTGCCAGATGGGTCGTTCCGGTGCGGGCAAGAATGGCATCCAGAGTTTCGATCCTACGGGTTTTTGGAGTGCCACCTAGTCCAAACAAAATATTCTGTTCTACATTCATATGAGGCCACAAAGCAGACGACTGGAAAACCAATCCGACCTTTCGACGGTGTGGCGGAATTCTAATTTCAGTACCGAAGTTTGCCAACTCTCCAGAAAGTTTAATTTCGCCTTCATCAGGCACATCCAGTCCAGCGATCAATCTTAGCAGCGTAGTTTTTCCACAGCCAGATACCCCCGTTAAAGCAATTCTGGCACCGGTGTTAATTGTTAGGGATATGGCATCTAGAATCTTCTTTTCACCAAAGGACTTCGACACGTTCATCAAGGTAATCATTCAACTCTCCTTGGTAACTTTGGCAGCAATTGGCGCCATCCATAGGCTAGCAAAAACAGTATTGTTGAGTAAGCTATAGTTAGTAACGGGATAAGGAGGCAGAGGCTGGCAACCATCTCGGAGGCGCCATAATGCATATAGTTATAAACACGAATGGTTATCGTACTCGACCCCGGCGGGAGGGTTAATAGTGAGGCTGGTAGCTCACCAAGCGCCAACACAAACGTCAGGATCATCGCGACCAAACCGGAGCGCATCATCAGCGGTATATAGATCTGCGTCCAATATGCAGTGCCGCTAGGCCTGACAATTCGCGCCGCATCCAGTAAAAGCGAATCCGTCCTTCGCAGCTGGGCATACATGACAAGAGTTGCGACCGCTAGAAAGCGGGCTAGGTAGGTCAGGACTAGTATAAGTTCGCTGTCATAAACAGCGTAGGTCCAGTCATTATTCCATAGACTTATAATACCAATGCCGACAAGCGGGGCAGGTAGGCCTATCGGCAACAGAACAAGAAACCACCAGTAAGTTCTTACCCGACCCATGCGGCTCGCCGCAAAAAAGGCAATGGGTATGCCGATTACCGAGGCAAGCGCTGCGGTGCGTGCGGTTGCCATAATTTCGTCCGATGCCGAGAGTATGGCGTCTTCGATTGCAGTCCAGTTGTTGGTTAGCACACCTAGGCTGAAAATAGGCACAACGATCTGGATTACGAGGATAGCAACTGCAAGACCTTGTAGCCGCGCAAACCATCGCGGCCAGAATGGTGTACATTGCCGCGACCTTTTACGCAGATGCGGCCGCACCGGCACCTGCCGCAAAAATTTCAGGGTAAGTGCGAGAACTATAAGCGTGAGTACAAGAAGTGGTGAAGAGGTCAGAAACGCGCGTGCCGTACTGTGGTTGGCGCTAAACTCGGCAAAAATTTCAAGTGCGTAGGTGTTGAGCAAAAATGCGGAGGGAACGCTATAGTCGACAATAGTGAAAAGAAAAACGAAGCCGCTCGCAGCCAAGAGGGGTGGTGCTGCCAAGGGTAGGACAATCAAGCGAAATGCGTCGATGTCCGGTCGTACCAACCGACCTACATCAAATAATCGGGAGTCCACCGAGTAGAGTCCAAGTAGCGCAAGCCCTGTGCTCACCGGAGCCAGCGCCATCGTTTGCACCCACCATGCCGCCCCCCAACCAGAGAAAACTAATTCTGGAAGGCCAACCGTTCCAAGTTGTGCGTTCAGCCAATCAATCGCAAAGCGCCAAGCGAGGATGTGAATATACGGCGGAATTGCGATCATTGAAAAAAGGAGAGCTGCGACGGTCCAGCTGACCCTCGTGTTCCAGGTCCAAAATCGGCTAGCGGCAAACACTGCAATCAGCACATCTGCAATGGTAACTGCAATTGCAAACCCGGCGCTTTTTAAAAGCAGGTAAAATTGGCGCGACCATGATGCAATATTGTCAAAATCGGTTGCTGAACTTCGCCATGCCCAACTAGCGGTATCGATAACTAGCGAAATAAGAGGCCCTATCGCTACTATGAGTATGAGGACGACAAATATAAGTCGCGCCAGATTTGTCGACCAGGAAATATGCGTGTTACCTAACAAGTATATCCCTCAGTTCTAGTTTAATACGGGCCAGCGCTTCATATAACGCCGCCGTATCGACCTGCATGACCGTGACCTGGTCTGGTAAATTGCAGGAAGCGGTCAGAACGTCGGTCCCATTTACATGAAACCAACCCGCTTCGGCCAGTTCCAGTGCGATGTTCTCACCGAGAAGGTAATCAACAAACTGCTTCCCGTTTTCAGGGTGTGGCGCACCTGCGATCATGGCAACGGTATTTGGTATAACCAATGTGCCAATCGCACCGTCAGACTGGTCGGGAAAGACCACTGCAACCTCCTCCCCGTTTTCTAGCGCACTACATGCATCGTCGGTATCGGTCAGGCCGAACATGATCTCACCTTTAACAGCTAAATCCCGAACTACGGAATTGCCGTCAACAATCCGAACGCCTCGTGCTTGCGCCGAACGGTAAAAGTTGGCAGCGTGTGCATCTCCCCAAGCAGCATAGAGCGCCGCTGCATGTGTCGCAGATGTTCCGAACAGCGGATGCGCGATTGCCATCTGATCCCCGGGCCAACGATCTTCAAGAAAGTCAGCGAGGGAATCGGGCCACTGGTCTTGCGGAAGTGTTGTGGTGTTTACGATAAGAACTCGTGCACGTCCCCCGAAGGCTGTCCACAAATGCTGCTGATCCTGCTGACCATTGGTTGCATAGGCTGTTAGCAGTCCTCGTTGAGCCAATAGTTGGGTCTGGAGGAATTCCCCATTCCAGAACACATCCGCCCTAGGTCGATCCGATTCGGCAATCAACTTGTTTACCAGACCGGTGGTTTTAGCTGCTTCGACGTCGTAGAGCGCCTCGACCTTGATGCCAGTTTCATCCTCGAAGGCCTGCAGGATAGGTTCGGCAAAGTGGCGATCAACCGAGGTGTATATTACAACTGTGGGATTTTCTTTACATGCTGCCAGATTCCATGCTGCCACAAAGAGTATTCCAACTCTTAGAAGGCGCGTGATATCGACTCGGATCACAAAACCCATCCCTCTCAATATTCCACTATTCATTTCCCGGATATTCTTAATCCTTGTTACCAAGCATAAACTTGGTAACGCCTGAAACTGGGTCCGGTATAATCACGGTAATTATCACCAATCCGATACCAATGAGCGGTGCCCCCGCAAGAGCGGCCGCAGCCCCCCCAACTCCGAGGATAATCCTAACCGGAAGATCGGCCTTTTTCGCAATATCAATCCTGCGCTTGTTTTCTTCTATATCCTCTTCAGGTGAGGGCATACTCTCGGGGGCTGCATCGTGAATAGACTGCTGAGCACTAAAAATCTTGTCCGTAATATCTTGGTAAAATGGGGGCGAAGCGCTTGCTTGAGTGTATTGATCGGTTCCCGACACTGTATTTGCAGCCGGAATAGCCCCTGCGGCAACGCTTGAAATAGACGAGAGAGAGCTTAGCGTGTTCCGAATTTCGCCCAGACTGGCAAGGACTGCGATTAAAGATACAACACTGCCGGCGATTACTGGGGCCCAGCCCGATGTGCGCAGACAATCCTCGGCATTGAACGGATCGCGCAGGCAATCATCGGCTAACGCAGTATCGGGCCAGACGACCGCAATAAAAAGCCCACCGATCACGGTTCCCATCGCAGTTAGCACCGCAGGAGTGAGGATTTGAGTAATGGATATACGAGACCGGATTTGCTTGTGAAAAGTCATACCGAATACCTCCTTGGAGTGCGTAATATCGCGTAGGTTATCATGGTTCCGATCACTAGCGAGTAATGCAGGAACTGGTAATTTCTGAAGCCCCACACCGTGTAAAGCAACCATGATACCGCGAATGGCGCCAGCAGACCGGCGCCGATCAAGACCCTCGGCGGTATTCTAACCTTTATAAAGTGCAGCGGCGTGATGATGACGTCCAAAACAGGTCTAAACACGTTGATCCCGAGGGGAAGGCCAATCATTAATCCAAATGAAATCCAGTCTGCTTGTGAAATTACCCGGTCAATATCGAAACGGTATGCCCCCGCAAAGACACCGAGCAGTCCGCTGCTGTAGAACAGCCACCCGAATGCAACTAGAACGCCAAAAAAGCTGAGTCCGCCTTTCCCGCGCCGCCCTTTCTGTGTGGACTTAGGGGGGGTAGTTTTGCGAGGCTTCTGTGCTGCTGCAATCGGTTCCGCACTGGACGTCGGTTCCGGGGAGGGCGGAGGCGCCGATTCTTTAGTTACGGGCGCTGTATCCACAGATTCAGTTGGCGCGGTATCTGTGGGTTCAGGTGTCAAATCCGGCGCCGGTTGTGGATGGGTATTTTTGTTGGAAAGTTCCGCTGACACCGGCGCCGTTAACTCGGCACCGCAACTGCCGCAAAAACGATCGGTTTCGTTGACTTTGTTGCCACAGGAACTGCAAAAACGCATGTGTTTTCCTCCGTTTAGCTTCAAACTGAGTTTCGGATTGTATCGGGTCTGAGTCAACCGAGTAAGATTGCCGCATTGATAATTTCTTGGTTTTTCCGACAATGTGGGCGTGGACGGTCCGCATTGTCGGAATACCTGTTTGGTGGACGTATTAAAGTAACTTAATTCAGGCCGCGATACTGCTTTGCGTTCGTGTGTTTATGTAGACAATTCACTCTATAAATGAGTGATGTTCACTAATGCGATGAACGACCAGCATTGGGGTTCTGAACGGAACGCAAACGTCACCTATCTTTGTTAATGTATTCGGTAGGCGAGTGGATGGTTCTGGCTGTGCACGCAGTCCAGAGCGAACCAGTCGCGCCTAATTTTCCTTGATAACAGGCTAAATACAGGAAAAAATTGAGATTTTGGTGGGAATTTCAAGACTGCAGCTGTAATTTTGACGTGATTATAGTGGTTTAACAGTGTTTTCCCTGAGATTAATAACAGGGAAATAATTTGATCAATCAAGGAATGTATCTGTCAGAACAGGGGTCACGAATCCCGAAATCTTGACTGCTGATATTTGTTCACATTTTGCCGAGAGGCAATTTAAAGGCAGTCTTAGTGTTTAAAATAGGCACATATGGCGAAAATTGTTTCGCAACGAAAAGTGGACAACTCCAGAAAAGGCTCCTCTGACAACGCCTCTTTCGCTCACTAGAAAATATTGGCACTACATTCCCCAAGGTAAACGATCATCGCATTGTATGTGTCCATTTGCGGATAGTCGGCTTCCGGCAGTTCTATTTCAAATCGCTTACCTAAGGCTATCACAAGATTAAGAAAATCTATTGAATCAATGTCAAACTCCTCGCGCAGGTCTTCGTCGCGTTCGATTGTTTCGATATCAACTTCCGGCGCAATGCGGTGCAACTCCTCTTGCAATATGGCTTCGATGTCGCTGGCTTTCATAATGTCTCCGGATTCTGTAGCAATTTTTCTATTTTGTTGAGGAAAAGAGCACCTCGGTGACCATCGCTGACGCGGTGATCTGCGGCAAGAGTAAGGACAACGCTCTGTCGCGCCTCTAGTTTACCGTCTACGACCCAAGGGCGTTCAGTAGGTGTTCCGAAACCGATGATAGCGACTTGGGGCGGAAAAATAACGCCATATATTGTTTCTACACCACGACTACCCAGACTCGAAACAGTGATGGTCGAACCCGAAAGCTCGGAAGACTTGAGCCCACCTGAACGTGCACGCGCGACCAGATCGTGCATTGCCGACATCGTTTCACCGAGGTTCCGATTTTCCATATTATGGATCGCCGGTGCGACAAGGCCGCCACCACGGATATTGATCACCATACCAATATTAACTGCTTCACAGTGTTGGAAATGACCTTCGGTGTAATACCCGTTGAATTCGGGATATTTTTCCACGGCTTTTGCAACGGCTTTTATAAATACGGCCCCCAATAGCAACCGGTCTTCGGGCGGGCAGGTCGCGTTGAAGTTGGCGATAAAAGCTTCGGCTTTTGAAACATCAACGGTATGCGCAAGATAATAGTGGGGAATTTCCCTTTTCGAACGGGACATCGCTGCCGCAATCGCTTGCCGCATTCCGGTCATCTCCGAGGGCTTTGTTGTGCTCGGTCGCTCCCCGATAAGTGTCTCGACATCTTGCAAAGTTACTGCGCCATCCGGACCTGTGCCTTTATCACGTAGGGCTGCGAGAACGAGTCCCGACTGCTCCGCCAAGTGACGTGCGGCGGGTGTAATTTGAACGCGGTCTTCAAAAGAACTTGCCACAGTGGGAGCAGTATCTGCGCTAACCTTGGGCTTTATGATTGGGACGGGTTCTAAAACCGGTTTGACCTTTTCGGGTTTGCTAACAGCTTGCGGAGCTTCTGCCCCGGTCTCTCCGGCTTGCAGGATCGTCGCCAGCGGTGTGCCTACAGGAACTTTCTTGCCTATTTCGACC